>Ga0068855_100001010_pt1 | contig 35129 bp, 34 predicted proteins | sample KBSCornC52_FD_66592 | JGI IMG/M metagenome (GOLD analysis project Ga0068855, IMG submission 66592) | Corn rhizosphere microbial communities from Kellogg Biological Station, Michigan, USA - KBS Corn C5-2 | ecosystem: Host-associated > Plants > Roots > Rhizosphere > Soil ...
TTGAACCCATTGCTGCCCGCAAGGTTCTTCGTCTTCTCCACCACCACCGAACCCTCGTAGCCCGCGTTCACCGCGATCTGCCGCAGAGGCTCCTCCAGCGCGGCGCACAATCGCCACCCCGTGCTTCTGGTCCGGGCCGTTCCCCAGACCCTCCAGCGCCGACTGCGCACGCAAAAGCGCCACGCCGCCGCCCGGAACGATACCCTCTTCCACCGCCGCGCGCGTCGCCGGGTTGATTCTAGAGCATAATAGCTTTGGCGACTTGCCTATCCGTTGGAGCGACACAATGGAACGACGATACAAGATTGCAATGGCGGCAGCCTCGACATTGGGCTTCCTTTCCTTGCTGCCAATATGCCTGATGTTCTTAAAGGCGACCCGGTATGGCCCCCTATTGGATAATCTTGACGTGTTGACGGAACATGGTGCGCCTCTGACTTGGGCTGCAGGTATCGTCGGCCTCGCTGTGTCGGTGACCCTCGCCACATTGGTCACGCTCAACAGGCAGCCCATAATCGCAAGCGAATCGGTCCCCGCAAGCAATCAAAGAACGTCAATGTACAGAGTCGGCTTTTGGACGCTTGCTCTTATTTGCGTTTTGCTAATAACGTTCAGCAGGTTTATGCTGACGCATAGGCCCACCCAGACCCAAAATGTTGTCACAGAGGCCAAACCAAAACTTGAACATGGCTCAACTACGGTGCAGCCAAGCGAAAGCCAACTTGAAGCAGTAGAAGGCAAACTAGGATTCGCGGGTATGGGCAATGGGGACTTCGGCGGGATGATCTTCAACAGCTCTACAACTGCCATCTCAGGAGACGTGATATTTCACGTGATCGTGAGGGACAAGAAAGGGAAGGCCCTCACGAATCGTCGTATCCGACAGTCAGTGAAATGGGATCCTCAGCACGCTAGCCCCGTATTGATTGAGACAGGGTGGCAATTCGACGCGGCTAATGAATTCGTGGATTGGCACATTGAGCCGGTTACCCATACGAGAGTTTATCGGTCAAAAGGCGCTGAGGTGTTGAAGGTTTGGGATTACTACGAGTACGAATTTCATATCGACGGCAAGACTCTACCTGTTAGCTTCCTACGTGGGAAGCCTCGCGGCTGGGCCTCGACCGCGGCATATGACAAGGCCGTGCGAGCGATCCGAGCAACACGATGGCTCCTATTAGACTCCGTGGTCGTGGATCGGCCGGAAGCCGAAGCGATCAATGGCGCAGAACTCGCCAAAATAATGGACACCGGGCATCCGTAATCGCTCCACATAGCGCCGCATCTACCAAGCGAGGGTTGCGGGACTAGACTGACCAGAATATCATATCCATGACTGAACCGAAATTGCCAAAGATGATCGCACATCACGAGGCTGGTCATGCAGTCGCACAGGTTGTTCTCGGCTTCGACACGAATGGGATTGAACTTAACGAGTCAGAGCGGAACCGCGCGACGGCAAGATTTACAATCCCAACTCCCATGCTTGAGTCGAGCAAAGAGACTCCGGCTGCAAAACGGCTTCTCTATGGGAAGTTAATCATGACCTATTATGCTGGACCGTGCGCTGAAATGGCATTTAGCGGCCTGTCTGGCAGTCCCGGTGAGCAGGGAGACAGGCAAGAGGCTTGGAACCTGGTCTTCCACATTTGCAATGCCGGGTACAAGAACGGCGATTACGTTGACCCTGTGGCACAAGCAGGTGCAATGAATTCTCTGCTTGAGAAATTATGGAATCGAACTTACTTTATGGTGAGAACCGGACGCTTCCAAATAGCAGTTGCTGCGCTTGCGGCGGAAGGGTTGACACACGGTGCTGTCGGGCCAGAGCGAACGGCTGAAATCGTCGCGACCGCCCTTCTAAAGGATTCCGAGCGCACGCATCCATTCCGTCAGCAAGATCATAGTGGCTCAATCGTTACCTCGCCCTTGGTCGCCACCTCAATTGTAAGCAGGTGCTCGGCCAGCACGTCGATTCCCAACAGAGGGTTTCCGTGATTCTCAAGCACGAGGACCTCGATTACCCGCTGTTCCTCTTCACCACCTGAAAGAAGCGCCATGACGTATGTAGCGTCTCGCTCCTCGCCATTGGCAAGCATGATCTGGCGAATGGACGGTGAATACGAGTAGATTCGGGGCAGCAGGCTGGCCGGCAGAGCGAACTCACCGTCAAAAGCCGTATCGACAATGAAGAGGATGGGAATTGACCGGCCATCCCGAGGTCTTGTCAATAGGTGTGTAAATAGATTCTGCGGATAGGCGGTCCTGCCGGGCCGAGATCGGTCTGTTGGTCTTGGCGCTCTTGGTTTGGGCGTGCTTCACGCGGCTCGGGGCTGCTCCACTTGCGTCGGCGACCTTAACCGCTCGGGCAGCCGCCCGTCATCGTATTTGATGCCCGCGTAGACCTTGATGAGTTGCTCCGGCGCGTTCAGCTTTCGGAACGTCTGCTCGGCCACCATCAGCAGCTTCCAGATCATCGTCGTGGCGCCTTCCACTCGTTTGTAGCGCCTGGAGGCTGCCGTTCGAAGCCGCACGCTGGCAAACGGCGACTCGATAACATTGGTGGTGCGCAGATGCAGCCAGTGCTCCTGCGGGAAGGAGTAGTAGGCGACCATCCGGTCCCAGTCCTCCTCCAAGAGAGACGCGGCTCGTTCGTACTGCTCCGAGCGAGCCCAGGCTTGGAACACCGACCTGGCCGCCTCGGCCTCTCGTTTGGACGGCGCATACATTATCTTGGAGAGCAGCTCCTTCGCCGCTCCCTGCTTCTTCCTGCCCACCCGGTCCAGGATGTTGCGCATCCGGTGGTTCCAGCACCGCTGCTCGCCCGCCTCCGGATAGACGCCCGCGAGCGCCGCCCAGATACCCAGATGGCCGTCTCCCATCACCAGGCGCGGGCCGTTCATGCCGCGCGACTTCAGGTCGCGAAGAATAGAGGACCAGCTCGCCTCGCTCTCCCGCTGCCCGCACTCCACCGCCAGCACTTCCTTCGTGCCGTCCGCCCGCGCGCCGACCACCACCAGCAGCGCGGCCTTCTCCTTCTCAAGACCGGCTTTGACCTAGATGCCGTCCACCCACAGATAGACGATGTCCTTGTCGGCGAGCGAGCGCTGCTTCCAGGTGATGAACTCCGCCGTCCAGCTCTCCTTCAGGCGGGCGATGGAACTGGCCGAGAGCGGAGCGCCGTCGCCCAGGAGACCGCGCATCGCCAGCTCGAAGTCACCGCGGGAGAGACCGTGCAGATAGAGTTGAGGGAGCAACTCGCCCACCTGCCTGGTCCGTCGCTTGAAGAGCGGCAGCACCCGGCTGACGAAAGGATCCTCCGTGCCTCGCACTCTCGGGCGGCGTATCCTGACCGTGCCGATGCTGGTGGCGAGCCGCCGTTCCTTGCCGTAGCCGTTGCGCGAACCGGACGGACTGTCAGGATGTCTGCGTTCGGACCTCGTGCGGCCGAGGAGGTTCTCGACCTCTTCCTCCAGCAGGCTCTGGAGCATTCGCTGAATCGACTGGCGCGCGAAATCTTCCAGCTGCTCATACGTGTCTGTAACGGCGGGTCCAGTCGCAGTAGGGCCGCCAGCGCGACCAGCTCGTCGGGTAATCTGTACCATGCGGTGTATTCTCCTGCCCGGGGTTCCCGCCCCGGATTGTGTTTGTTCGGCACGGCAGGAAGTTTACACCGCATTCTTCATTTACACACCTTTCGAGGGTACCTCTGGTAGTGTAAGCGGCGAATGTAAAATCCCCAAAACGGCGAAGTAAAAATCCCCACCTCTACAACAATTAGTCACCTATTCTGCATCGACAGGGGGTGACGTTTCTGTTACGAGGTGAAGCCGTGAATTACATCGACGAGTTGCGTCGCGCGGGTTGTAGTGTTTCCAAGATCAGCGAGGAGACGGGCTACGACCGCAAGACGGTTCGGAAGTATCTCAAGGACCGCTCGGTCCCCACTTACGGGCCGCGTACTCCGCGCTCCAGAATTCTGGACGCATATAAGGAGGAGATCGACAAGAAGCTGAAGGCAGGCGTGTGGAACGCGGTGGTTATCTTCCATGACCTGCGCAAGCTCGGCTACTCGGGCGGATACACGTCCATCAAGGACTATGTTCGCCCTCGCCGCAGGGAATCCCAGCAGGTCGCCGTGAGGCGGTTTGAGACGGAACCTGGCAAACAGGGTCAGGTCGACTGGGGCGACCTCGGCGATATCGAACACCCCGACGGAAGCAGGCAGAGCATCTCGGTCTTCGTGCTCACTCTGGGCAGCAGCCGGTCCATGTTCGCGGACCTCTCCCTGGATCAGAAGCTTCCCGCGCTCATCCGAATGCACGAGCGCGCTTTCGCCGAGCTGGGCGGCGTGCCGGAAGAGATCCTGTACGATAACATGAAGACGGTCGTAATCCGCGCGCTGACAGAAGGAACGGACGACCGCGGCGAGGTCCGGTGGAACAAGACGTTCCTGGACTTTGCCAGGTACTGGGGCTTCCAGCCGCGACTGTGCGCACCCTACCGCCCGCAGACCAAAGGGAAAGTGGAATCAGGGGTCAAGTACATCCGGCGCAACTTCCTCTCTGGCAGGCAGGCACAGAGCCTGGAAGACCTTGCCAACCAGCTGCGCGGCTGGCTCTCGGACGTGGCCAATGCCCGCGTTCACGGCACAACGCGCCGGGTCGTCTCCGAAGCGCTGGCCGAGGAGAAGCCGCATCTTCAACCCGTGGGCTTGCGTCCGCCCTACCCGCTGTACGAAGAAGTGACTCGCAAGGTGAGCCGGGAAGCCTACGTCGCGTTTCGCGCCAATCAGTATGCCGCGCCGTGGCAATACGCGGGGAAGCCGGTTGTGGTGCGCGCCTGCGACGATGTGGTCCGCATTGCCTTCGAAGGCAAAGAGCTCGCGCGGCATCTGCTCTGCGCCGGAAAGCACCAGGTTCTCAAGGATGAGGCGCTTCACGCCGGCATGCCCTATGCTCCGTCTCGCCGACTGGGAAAGGCGAAAATCACAGTGGTGGCGGGAGTAGCAGGCGCTCCGCAGGTGGAGCAGCGTTCGCTCGATGTCTATGATGTCTATGCGCAAGTGGGCGGCTGCCAGGTAAGCGAAACACAGGAGAGTGCGGCATGAACCATAACGTTATGGAACGGCTGCACGCTCTGCTGACGGAGCTGTCGCTGGTGCAGGCGGACGCGCTGCTGGAAGGCGCTCTGGAGAGAGCCGCGAAGGAGGAACCGGCCTATCCGGACTTCCTGCTCGAGCTGCTCTCGATGGAGAAGGAGTTTCGCACGAGCCGGATATTGCAGACGCGCACCCGCATGGCGAACCTGCCCTACCTTAAAACGCTCGCGCAGTTCGACTTCTCTTTTCAGCCCTCGGTTGACGAGCGCCAGGTCAGGGACCTGCAGACGCTGCGCTTCGTGTCGGATTACGGGAACGTGATTCTGCTCGGTCCTCCCGGCGTAGGCAAGACCCACCTGGCCGTGGGGCTGGCCATAGAGGCGATGCGCGGCGGTTTCGGCGCTTACTTCGCTACGGCGAACGACCTGATTAACGATCTGGGCAAGGCGGCGCGAGAGGGCAGGCTGGAGCACAGGATGCGGCTGTACACGCGGCCGAAAGTGCTGGTCATCGACGAGGTGGGTTATCTGCCGCTTGACCCTGTCGGAGCGACGGTCTTCTTTCAGCTCGTTTCTGCGCGGTATGAACGCGGGAGCATCATCCTCACCTCCAACAAGAGCTACACGGATTGGGGAACCGTGTTCGGAGACCAGACTATTGCAGCCGCCATTCTGGACCGGTTGCTGCACCACGCGACAACGGTCAACATCCGGGGCGAGAGCTATCGGTTGAAGGATCGAAAGAAAGCGGGTCTGTTCTCTACGGCGCCGCCCGCACAGGCTGAGGATGCTCTGAAGCGTAACGTTACGTTTGAGAGCCCAGGCAAGGAGGCCGCGCATGCCGCGAGAGCGTAAGTACGCAAGTGATGCGCAGCGGCAGGCGGCATACAGGCGCAGGTGCGGAGAAGCCCGTCATTTCGAGCAGTCCTTCAAAGGGCTGCCCGCACTTCCTGCGATTCCAAGCATTCCAGGCTGGCCCCGCTGGAACGCCTCGATCCGGTTGGCGGCGGAACTTCTGCAGCAGACCGTCCACGAAATGCAACAGTACTGCGACGAGCGATCCGAGGATTGGCTGTCAAGCGACCGAGCGGAAGAGCACCAGGAGAAAACCGATGCCATCATGGAAGTTCTCGACCTAATGTGCGACCTTAGCGGCTAGCAAGAAAGGAGCATCCAAGACCAAGAGAAACAGCGCCAAAGTGGGGAATTTTACTTCGCCACAATGGGGATTATTACTTTGCCCTTGACAGTAGTCCGCAGCTATCTCATTGATAAGCCGCTCTCCCTTGATCGCCTCCAGAGCGACCCTGGATTTGAACTCCGGACTGTGTCGTCGACGGGTAGGCATTAGACTCCCTTTCTCGTTCGATTTTGACACAGCAACCTAACTTAACCACCTGTCCAGATTCTTGGGGGAATTATACTTTTGTCTTTTCCCTGTCTCCTGGTCTCCATGTTTCCCTGTCTACTTTTCCGGCCCGACTCAAGGCGAGATACTTGCACGACGAAGAAACGAGATACTTGCACGACGAAGGAACAGGATACTTGCACGACTCAGGGTGAGGGGCCGCGGTGTGGCTGGCAGACCGGTTGTCGAGGCGTTTGATCTTGTGCTGAGTGTTGCTCAGCACGTTCGCGCTCCTCGGCCGGAACGGGTCACCCCATAGTTTGTTGGGCAGCGCGCGCCCGGGTGCTTCGCGGGTTGGTGGCAGGCGATATCTCCTTTCGGTTGATTGACCGCAGTATAGCAGACGGATGTAGCATTGTCGCCAGTTTATGTGGAATCTTTTCGGGTGTTTCGCGACCTCACCTATCGCTTCGGGAGGGAGGCGGCGTTCAGGAGGTTGGGGGTGACCTGGACCGTCTCGCCCTCGTGGAGGCCGGACTTCACCTGCGTGTAGCGGCCATCGCTGACGCCTGGCTCGACCGAGACCACATGCCACCGTCCGCCGCGATATACCTTGACCGTGGGGACGCCGTTCTTCACGTCCACCGCCTCGCTGGGAACCGCGAGCGCGTCCTTCGCCTCGCCGGTCTTGAGCGCGATCATGGCCTTCATGCCTGGCTTCGCGGCGCCGTCCGTGTTCTTCAGGTTGACCAGCGCGACATATCGGCTCTCCTTCACGAGGCCGCCGAGCTTCTCATCCACCTGGGACGTGATTTTGGAGACGTTCCCATCAAACGTGCGGCCAGGGGCCTCCGAGAAGGTGATGGTGACTGGCATGCCGGGCTTTACGGCGGCGGCCTGCTGGTTGTCGAGCGGCGCCTGCGCCTGCACGGCGGTGAGGTCGACAATGGTCGCAACGGGAATCTTCGGGTCTTTTCCCACCTCTTGGCCGGGGACCGCGTTCAGGGCGAGGACCGTGCCGGTGAGCGGCGCCTTGATGACGCCGACGTCCTGTCCGGACTTCGCCGCGTCATATGCTTCGCGCGCCATGTCGAGCTGGGTCTTGTACGCTCCGAGCTGGGCGTCGCGGTTCGCCTCGGCCTGCGCGAGCGCCTGTTCCGCGGCCACGCGCGCCGGCGAGGGCTGGCCACCGGACGAGGGAATGACGGTCACCTTCGACCCGTCGGGATTCACGGTCGTGGAGGGGGCCGGACGGGAAGCGGATTCCGCGGCCTGCGCGTTGACCAAATTGCGACGCGCGGCGGCAACCGGTGCGTCCAGCGCGTTCTTCGCGTTGGCCCAGGCGGTCTCGGCCGCGTGGAGATTTTGCCGCGCCTGCTCGACATACGCCTGCGCGTTTGGGACGGAGAGCTGCACGAGCCAGTCGCCTTTGCCCACGTGCTTGCCGACGGAGACGAAGACTTTCTCGACGGGCGCGCGGAAGGGAGCGCCGATGTCCGCGCGGGCGGAGGGCGGCGCGATGATGTCTCCGGCCAGGACGATCTGACCGACGATGTCGCGCCGGACCACTTTGGCGGGCTCGGGCCGTGTGGCGTACCAGACCCACGCGCCGATGGCGATTACAATGAGCAGCAAGAGAATGGCGATTCCGGCGCGAGACCGGCGCGGCGCGGAGTCGTCGGGTCGGACGATTACGGTATCTGTCATGTGATTACCTCGTTCTTGATCGTTTAGAAGATCGTGTGCGTCGGGAGTGTGAAGCGATCATAAAGACGGCGGGGCGAAGGGGGCTGTTCCGATCCGGTTAGCCCGGCCGAATGGAGTGGGCGGGGTCAGCGATGGCCCCGCCTTTGACGGCAATGTGCGCCGGGCTCACGAGAAGCTGGTAACGACCGTTGTTCTCCGGTCGCCGCTCAGCATGCCGCGCCGCCGCCGATTCTCCGCAAGCCCAACTTATCCGGATTTGCTTCCATTAGCGCGTACATCTATCGCTTTTAACAAAATTGTGTGCTGCTATTGACAAGTCCGCCGCTTCGCTGTATAATGCTTCTGTTAACGAGAACAGACGTTCTTTTTAAGAAGCATGTGGCGGAGGACGGGGCAGTTCGACAGCCGGTTCCAGGAGGCCGGCCAGCCAGGACTTCGCGTTTACAATTCGGTTGGGCGGGCCCTCTCGATGGCGGCCCGCGGGAGCGAGAACATGAGCATCATCGCATGGATAGTGGTTGGTATTATCGCCGGGTTCCTGGCGCGGGCAGTCGTTGCCAGCGAAGGACCGGGCGGCGTGGTCGGCGATCTTATCGTGGGCGTCATCGGCGCCGTGGTGGGAGGCTGGATAATGCATGCCTTTGGCCGCGGCGGAACAAATGGAATCAACGTGTGGAGTATCGGCGTGGCTTTTCTCGGCGCGGTCGCGCTGCTCTGCGCGATGAGGGCGCTGACCGGCAGGCGCGCACTCACATAGAGCCGCGAGGTTGCCAACGGTCTCGGCGTTAGGCTGGACCCCTACCCCGGCTGTCTCACGCAGGACAGCCTGTACGGAAGCAAAGCACGCTCCGGAGGAGCGAACAATGAACAATCAATTGCCAGGATGCAACTCGCGGCGCCCGCAATGGCCGCTCTTCATAGCAGCCGCGGCCCTCGTCGGCCTGAGCACCGGCAGCACGGCACAATCGCAGCGGCGGAATAATTCGCGAACAGGCAACGCGGGCCTGTCCCGCATTACGCTCCCTACCGGCACGGTGATTCCGCTGCGGCTGGACGGCTCGCTCAGCAGCAGGAACAACGAGCAGGGCGACAAGTTCAGCGCCACGATCAAGTCGGGGCAGGATGACGCGTCCATTCCGACCGGCACTCGCGTAGAGGGTGTCGTGCGGGAAGCGCAGGCTTCCGGCAATGGTAAGCCCGGAGTGCTGGACGTCGACTTTCGGCGCATGGTCTTTCCCAATGGCGGCTCCCAAAGCATTGCGGCAAGTCTCACCTCCCTTAACGGCAAGGACGTCACGCGACAGGACGGCCGGTTGGTGGCAACCGGAGACCGCGGCAAGGACCGGCTGAAGTGGGTCGGAATCGGCGCGGGTGCGGGAGTGCTGGTCTCGGTACTCACGAAGGGCAACACCCTTCTGGACGGCGTGCTCGGAGCGGGCGCGGGTTACCTCTTCAACGAGGTCGGCAACAAGCCGAAGGCCGGGGATATCGAGCTCAAGCAGGGCGCGGAGTTTGGTATCCGACTGGATCGCGAGCTCGCCTTCACCGGGGAGGGCCGCCAGTTCTATCGCAGCGACGGCTCCAGTGGCAACTACGGCCGGAGTGGAAGCGCCGGCAGCCAGGATGGTGATCGCGTAAACCGTGATGACCGATCTTCCGATAGGTCTTCCTCCGGTACCGAGGGCGCCGTACGAAACCAGGACCGCCGCTTCAACTCCGACAGCGACCGGAATAACTCCCAGGACAACAGCGAATCGTATTCGCGCCCGCTCGGCGTCCGGATGCTCATCAACGACAGGCCGGTCCGCTTCAACAGGGAGAGCCAGCCGTTCGTTCAGAATAACGTGCTGTTCGTTCCGCTGGCAACGGTTGGTCGCGCCGCCGAGTTCGACTACCGGTACGATTCGGCGAACAAGGTTATCTATGCGCGCAATGACAGCGTCAAATTGCCGCTGAATAGCAGGATGGTCACGGTCGATGGCGACCGTCACGGCCTGCCCGCTCGCGGCATGATGCGCAACGGAACCACTTACGTGCCGCTCCAGTTCATCGGCTGGGCGGCGGATGGCGACGTGAGCTGGAACGCGGGCAGCCGCACCGCCACGCTCCGGACCCGCAACAACTGAGGGTATCCCGCATAGAGTGCCTGCGCCCGCTGGGAACAGTGTCGTTCCCGGCAGGCGCGACCAGGGAGCAGAGGCAGAAATCGATGATTCATTACGAGTGCTGGACCCATACCTACGGGGACAACTTTCTGGTGCGGATGGACGATGCGAATGTCATCACGGGGGTCTGCGGGCCGTTTCGCCAGAGCGACATACCCACCGTGAACATGCCCAACTACGATTACGACAGCCAGCCGAAGCACGCGGCCTGGGTGAGCTCGCACAAAGCGGAGTTCCGGCAGGCCGACGAGGCGCCCCCGATGGTGATGGACTGATCGGCGGCGACCGCAGCGGAGCTGGCAACTTGGATCCGAACGAAGAGGAAATGTGAAAATGACTGACCAGGACAGAATACGCCTCGCCGAGCTCGAAGCGGCCAACGCACGAGCCGGGCGAGACCATGCAGAGTTACAGCGCGACGCGGTGGCGGATGTCGCCGTGAACGAGGCCGTGAATCGCGCCGTGGCGGAGAATGTGGCGTCCGATGCCAGAGCGCGGGCGACTCAGGCGGAATCGCGTGAACGGACGATGGCGACATCCGCCGGGCTTGCGCGGCAGGATGCGAGCTACGAACGGGCGGCCGCGTCCAACGCGACCTTCAGCGCCACCCTCATAGGAATTGTCGCGGTTGCGCTCGTGCTTGCGGTGGTCGGGTACTTCGCGTGGTGGCAGCCGAACCATGCGGTAAGCGCGTCCACCAATACGTTCATCCGCACAGACAAGACGACCGAAAAGTCTGCTCCGGCATCTACCGTAATCGTGAAGCAGCCGGACGTGAACGTCAAGGTCGTCGTCCCGGCATCCACGCCGCCGACCGAAGATAAGCCCGCCGCGGCCGACACTCCGTCCGCCGACGCGGACCACTCCGCAGCCCCTGCCACGGACGGCGACAATGCCAAAACTCCGGAGACCAAACCGGGAACAGACAACCCGTAATCTGAACGCACACTGCCTTCACTCACTGCCGTCACTCACTGCCGGCACTCACTGCCGTCACTCACTGTATGAAAAGAGAATCCAGATGAAATCGATATTCAAGCCCTGCCTCGCAATCGGGTTCCTGACACTCACCGCCGTCGCATCGGGCACGCAGGCTCAGCAATCGAAACCGTTGGCCTCGATCCCGATCGGCTCGATTCCCCGCGTGGAGGCTAACACTCCGACGATCTGGGGGATGTCGGGCATGGAGATGATCCGGGTGAACAAGAGCGCCGATGGGCAGACGCCCATCATGCGAACCCTTGCGCTGGATGCGCGGACGGTCGAGATTCTCTCCCGCACGCAGGCGCCGCCGCTGCGATCGAGCGACGTGCACGTAGTCACGCAGAACGGGCGCGAGATGATCGGCGTGCGCGGCTGGCTGCTGGTCGAGGTAATGCGGGCCGACGCGGCCGCGGAGCGCGTGAGCACGAACACCCTCGCCCACCGGTGGGCGGCAAGCATCGGCAAAGTGCTCCCGCAGGTTGCGCCAACACCCAACCGATTCGGAGCCTAGGGACCTGCCATACCCTCACGAATCGCAATGTCCCAAATGCCGGGCGGCTTCTCCGCCCGGCATGCCATAACCCACAGAAATGAGCTGCCCATGAAGGCCCCCCGTCCGGCCCAGGTCAAAGCCTCACCCGGTCAATCGGTCGAATCAATCGCCTTCGTGGGCAACTACCCTCCGCGCCACTGCGGCATCGCGACATTCACGCACGACATTCGCATGGCTGTCGCGGAACGATACCCGCGGACAAAGTGCGGCGTAATGGCCGTCAACGATCCCGGCGAGCACTATCAGTATCCCGACGACGTGACGTTCGAGATTGAAGAGCAGGAATCGGCATCGTACCAGCGCGCCGCGGATTACCTGAATCTGAGCGGCGTTGATGTCATCAGCATCCAGCACGAATTCGGAATCTACGGGGGCGAATCCGGAAGCGATGTCCTGGACTTCGCCCGCAGAGTCACGGCTCCCATCGTCACTACGCTTCACACGATCCTGGAACGGCCCAGCCAGCAGCAGAACCGTGTGCTTCGAGAGCTTACGTCCCTTTCCGACCGCGTTGTCGTCATGTCGGAGCGCGCGCGCGCCATTCTCACGTCCGTCTACGACGTTCCCGCCGACCTGATCGACCTCATCCCGCACGGAATCCCCGATATGCCATTCGTGGATTCGAGCTTCTATAAGGACAAGATCGGGGTCGAGGGCAAGTTCGTGCTTCTGACCTTCGGCCTGCTCTCCGCCAACAAGGGCATCGAGCACGTCATCGATGCGCTGCCGCTCGTCCTCAAGGAATTCCCCGACGTAGTCTACATCGTGCTCGGCGCGACACATCCGCATGTTCTGCGGTCCGATGGAGAAGCGTACCGGCGCGGCCTCGAAGGAAGGGTGAAGGAGCTCGGTCTCGAAAACAACGTCCTATTCGACGATCGCTTCGTCGAGATTGAAGAGCTCAAGGAGTTCATCGCCGCCGCGGACATGTACGTGACGCCGTACCTGAATCCCGCGCAGATTATCTCCGGGACGCTCGCCTACTCGTTCGGCTGCGGAAAGGCCGTCATCTCGACCCCCTATCTGCACGCCACCGAGCTGCTGGCCGACGATCGCGGCGTAATCGTCCCGTTTGCCGATCCCGGCGCCATCTCTCGCGCGGCGCTCGGGCTGCTGCGCGACGATTCGCGCCGTCACGCGATGCGCAAGCGGGCCTACATGATGGGCCGCGAGATGATCTGGAGCGAAGTTGCCGCGCGCTACATGGAGTCCTTCGTCATGGCGCGGGCGAGCCGGTCCACCGGAATCATCCGACGCGTCTCGAAAGCGGATTGCGCGGGCGATCCGGGCGCCCTCCCACAGATCAATCTCGACCACCTCCGCCGGCTGACGGATTCAACCGGCTTGATTCAGCATGCCAGATATGCGCTGCCGCACACCCCGGAGGGCTACTGCACCGATGACAACGCCCGTGCATTGGGGCTGGCGGTGACCCTCGAAACGCTCAACCACCCTGAATCGATAGCCGCAATCACGGACTCCATTGCGACCTATGCGGGGTTCGTAAACGGGGCGTTCAACCCCGCGACGGAACAGTTCCGCAACTTTATGTCATACGATCGCCGCTGGCTCGACGAGCGAGGGTCGGACGATTGCCAGGGCCGAGCCATCCGAGCGCTTGGAACTTGTGTCGCGGAAAGCTGCGACGCCGACCTGCGGCAGTGGGCCACCGGGCTGTTCCAGCGGTCGGTCCGAAGCATGCTCGACACGTCCTCGCCCCGCGCCTGGGCTCACGCATTGCTCGGCATCGATTCCTACCTCGCGGCGCTGTCCGGCGACCGAGTCGTATGCAAGGTGGCGGACGAGCTGGAGGAGCGGCTGGTCACGCGTTTTCATGATGCGAGCGCCTCCGATTGGCCGTGGTTCGAAGACACGCTTTCGTACGACAATGCCGTAATTCCGCACGCCCTCGTTGCTCGCGGCCGGCGTGACCTCACGATCCTCGATCGAGGTCTGCGCTCGCTCAGATGGCTCTGCGCACGGCAAACGGCTCCCGCCGGACATTTCCGTCCCGTCGGGTCGGATCGGGTCTATCCGCGCGGAGGTGAGCGCCCACTGTTCGACCAGCAGCCGATAGAGGCCGCGGGGATGGTCGCGTCGTGCCTTGCAGCCTTCGACGCCACGGGTGACAGCTTCTGGGACGGCCAGGCCAGGAATGCCTTCGAGTGGTTCCACGGCCATAACGACCTCGGGCTCGCGATTTACGACTCCGCCACCGGCGGCTGTCGGGACGGCTTGTCGGTCGATCGCGTGAACCGTAACATGGGGGCCGAATCCACCCTCGCCTACTTGTGCGCCCGCGTCCAGATGGAAAGGGCCGTCGCCCACACTATTGTTGCGCTACCGGAAACGAACAACGTTCAACCCGCCGTGCCTGCCATAGCCGTGGTGTCCCGACGACCGGTGGTCGGGGTCGCGAAACCAATTGCCCTATGAAGATTCAGCGAAGCGGAATCCTGTTGAAGCCGGACTGCTCGCGGGTGCTTCTGCGGCCGTTTGACGTGCCCGGCGACGAGCGCGTATGCCGAACGCTGGGCCGAATCATGTCGCTCGCGGAGTGCGACGTACAGCGACTGGTGGAGGAGATGCTCTCGGCGTTTGAGGGCAGGCACCGCAAGCTGCGCGATTTTCTGTTGGGGCGTTATGCGCACGTCAGCCGTCACCTCCGAGAAGCGGGCGGCATCGTAACGGAAAACCGCAAGCTGCTGATCGGCTCGTATTTCACGCAGGAGTATGCGCTGGAGTGCGCCGCGCTATTCAATCCCTCCATCGTATGGCATCCGGATCAATCGGGGCTGGAGGCCGGCGCGCGACGGTTCGTGCTGAGTCTGCGGGCGACGGGCGAGGGGCACATTTCGTCCATCGGCTTCAGGACGGGGACGATTACGAGCCGGAACGAGATTCGGGTAGACGAACCTGGGCGATTCGTCGCCGCCGGCGAGGTCGTCCCGGATGCGACCTACGATCGACACCTGTTCACGCGGAAGCTCCGGGAGATCGGGATCGCCAGCGGTGTCGTGGATGAAGTGTTCAGCGGACTGGGCGAACTGTTCACTTTGCCCGATCTGGAGGCCCGGCTCGGGTCGGTAACGAGGCAGAGCCAGGCGGCCATGGGAGGCGCCCGTGCGTTCAACCGGGCTCGCGTTCACATCCTGACGCTGGCGCAGTCCAACTACGAGGTTCGATTCACGGCAGATCAGCCACTCTCGGAGCGAATCCTCTTTCCCACTGCGCCGACCGAGCGCAATGGCATCGAGGACGCGCGATTCGTGCGGTTCACGGACGATGACGGCAGCGGGTCGGCTCGCTATTACGCGACTTACACAGCCTATAACGGGATGACGACCGTACCGCAGCTCATCGAGACGGACGACTTCCTCCGCTTCAAGGTCAACACCCTCAACGGCCCGGAGATCCACAACAAGGGGATGGCGCTCTTTCCACGCAAGGTCGGCGGCGTGTATGCCATGCTCTCGCGCCAGGACAATGAAAACATCTTTCTCATGCGCTCGGAACACCCGCACTTCTGGTCAGCGAAGGACCTGGTTCTCGCGCCGAAGGAGCCGTGGGAGTTCGTGCAGGTTGGCAACTGCGGCTCGCCCATCGAGACGGATCGCGGATGGCTCGTGCTCAGCCACGGCGTCGGAGCGATGCGGCGCTATTCGATATCGGCATTTCTGCTCGACCTGGAGGACCCGCGCAAAGTCGTCGGCCGGTTGCGCGAGCCGCTCCTCTTCGCGGAAGGCGATGAGCGCGAGGGTTATGTTCCGAACGTCGTCTATAGCTGCGGCGCGCTTCTGAACGGCGACAGCCTCATCCTTCCCTATGCGGTCTCCGACTACGCGACCAGCTTCGCCGTGGCCTCGCTGCCCGAGATCCTCGACTGCATGGCAAATTGAGCATCGGTCAATGCCCTCACGTATATTCGCCGGATTCGCGGCTTCGCGACCGGCAGGCACACATACACCCTGCATCGACACGATTCGAGGAGAATGGAAATGGACATCTTCTACTGGGTTGTCATCGGTATTCTGATCGCGCTGCTCGCCAAGGTGCAGCTTCCGACTGACAAGGACGAGAACATGTTTCTCCTCCTGGTCCTGGGCGTGCTCGGCGCGGTCGTGTCGGGCTCGGCCGTGCATATGGCGGCGCGCTCGGGCGTTCTGAGCACGGGCTGGGCGGGGCATGTTGCGGCTTTCGCCGGGGCAAGCCTGCTCGTGCTCAGTTCGCGTGTCGCGACACAGAAGCATCTGGCCTGAGGACCGACACAACCGTCGTGTCTCCGCCGGCAGGTCCATTGAAATACTTGGGCGGGTCGGGTGAAACACCAGTAACATAAGATAGGAGACTGCGCGAACGGACGCCCGCGCACTTACCTGCGTGGAGAATGGATCGGTGTACAGGATGGGTACGGCGGATTACAATGACGGGAAACGACATGGAGACAGCTCCATAAGAGCGGTGAGGAGGAGGCAGACCAAGGCGGAGCTGCGAAAGAGGCCCCGCACCGCCCGGATGGTGCTGGAGAGCGAGGAGTGGCTCTTTACCACGCTCCGCAGCATCGGCGACGCAGTCATCGTCACGGACGCCGACGGCCTTATCGTGTTCATGAATCCCGTGGCGGAAGCGCTGACCGCGTGGAACGAGCATGATGCCCTGGGCCAGGAGTGCCACCGGGTATTTCATATCGTCAGCGAGGAGACGCGGCAGCTTTCGGAGAGTCCGGTGACCAAGGTCATTCGGGACGGCGTGATCTCCGGTCTTGCGAATCACACGATCCTTATAGCCAAAGATGGCCGCGAGCGCTCCATCGACGACAGCGGCTCGCCGGTCCGCAATACGGCGGGCGATCTCACGGGCGTCGTCCTCATCTTCCGCGACGTGTCGGACAAGCGGGCGTCCGATCGGACCGTGCGGGAGCAGCGCGACATCCTCCAGTTGCTCTTCGACCACATACCCATTCTCGTCGCCTTCATGGACGAGAGGGGACATTTCCGCTGGGTGAACCGCGAGATGGAGCGCGTGCTGGGCTGGCCCCTGGGCGAGCTGCAGGCCAGGGTCAATTCCCCGGAGCTCTATTCCGACCTCATTCAGCGCGAAAAAACGGGCAAGTTCCTGGACTGGGTCGCGCCAGGCTGGCACGACTTCAAGACGGAGATTAAGGGCGGGGGCGCGGTCGACATCTCCTGGGCGAGCGTTCCGCTCTCCGACGGCACTATCATCGGCATCGGCCAGGTGATCACGGAGCCGCCACGGGCGGATAAGATGCTCGTGGAGAAGGTCCAGCTTCTGGAGCTGATGAACGACCGCTTTAAGGTCGCGCTGATTGAGACACACCACCGCGTGAAGAACAACCTACAGGTCCTCTCCGCGCTGGTGGACCTCCAACTGGTTGCGAATGAAGGCGGTGTCGACGAAGACGACCTGTCGAAGCTCAAGCTCCATATCCGCAGCCTCGCGGCCATTCACGACCTGCTGACCCGCGAATCGAGGCAGGGAGCCTTTACAGACAGCCTCTCCGCAAAGGAGGCCCTGGAAGAGCTCATTCCGCTGCTGCGACAGACCGTGGGCGCGGACGAGATCACTTCGACGCTGGAGGAGGTAGTCCTGCCACTCCGGATGAGCATGTCGCTGGCGGTACTGGTTAACGAGCTCGTCACGAACGCGGTGAAGCACGGCGGCAGGAGAGTGGAGATGACCCTTGCCGTAAAGGGCGACGTGGTACAGTTGGAGGTCTGCGACGACGGCCGTGGCTTCGCACCCGACTTTCAACCGGGAGCGTCCGCCAACGTCGGCCTCACGCTCATTGAGCGCCTGAGCCGATGGGACCTTCAAGGTGAGACCAGCTATTTCAATCGCCCGGAAGGTGGCTGCGTCCACGTGACGTTCCCGCTGCCCGCGAAGGAGTTGGCAATAGCATAAAGCGACCGGGCGCGCGTCGGCAACCGGCGCCAGTACAGCGGGGCCGTTTGTCGGTGATTGCAATTAGAGAAGCTGTTCTCGAAGTGGCACGTCATGGTGAGCAAACGTGATTCGGGGAGGCGAAGCAGACATATGACTGTCATTAACTGGCTCGTATTCGGATTGGCGGCGTTTGACACAGTGCTCTGCGTTGTGCTTTACCTCATAATGAGGGCGTCAACGGAATTGAACCGGTCCATCCTGCTCCCAGTCGGCGCGGGCATGACGGCCTTCGTCTTCCACGCGGTCCTGTTCTTTAACGGACCATTTCTGATAGTGCAACTTGCAACCATCGCGGCGCTCTTCGGAATCGTCTTATTGGAAGTGCGCAGGCGACAAATACGAGTCTAATTCCACGGCTCGGCCCGATACCCGCCCTTTGTGGCCCGACCTCCGGTCCGGGCTAAGCAACGCTGGCCCATGTGGCTCGGTGACCGCGATAGCAGGGTGACGGCGCACCGTTCGACGGTCATTCGGCCGCATCGAACTTTGCCGCCCGCCCCGCGCGTTGACGGCTTATTTCGAGACGTATGTTTTCGCACGTTTCCGCCGGTGGTTCGTATATAAGGTTGAACCGTAGAGCACGGCAGCATCCGACAACTTACACCCGAAACCATAAGCCGTTGGATTCGCTTGTTTGGCGCGTCCAGCGGCTTTGTTCATGAGGGCGGGCAAGCAATGTCCGCAACCCACGGAGCTGCCAAACAGCCAGGCAGGCAGCCCATCATCGTTGAAAGGCGAGAACAATGAAAGTCAGGACGTTTTCACTCCTCATCCGCTATGGCCCGATTGCCTTGGTCGCGCTATCGCTTGCGGCGCCGGGCGTGGCACGAGGACAGGGCGACGACGCGATTCGCGTCGTCGTCAACGGCGACCCTGTGCGATTCGACGGCATTGGCCCGCGAGAAATAGATGGCCGGCTGATGGTTCCGCTGCGCGGCGTACTGGAGAAGACAGGCGCAAACGTAGACTGGATTCAGGCGACGCAGACGGTGGTCGCAGCGCGTGGCGGCCTGATGCTGGAGCTGTCCATCGGCAGCCGGAGCGCGCGGATCAACGGACGCAATGTCCGCATGGATGTCCCGGCAATGACCATTGCGGGCAGCACGATGGTGCCGCTCCGTTTCGTAACGGAATCGCTGGGGGGCCAGGTCGAATGGGACCGCCGAACGAGAACCGTGTCGATAGAGTCGCCGGATCGCCCGGCCCCCGACCGGAATAACCGCGACCGCCGAGACGACCGCAACTTGCCGGATCGCCGGAATGGCGACCGGAGCGACCGCGACGGCGACATCAGGGACAATACGCGGACGGCTGATCGATCGTCCCGGCCGCAAATCACCTCGATCACCCACAACATTCGGAACAATACGCTCGCGGCGGGTCAGCGATTCCATATCGTTGTTCACGGCACGCCGGGTGGGCAGGGCTGGTTCCGGATTCGCGAGGTCGTCGGCGCGGTGAAGATGCAGGAGACAGAACCCGGCGTCTATGAGGGTTCGTGGCGCAACGACCAGGGCCGCGACCTCCACGTAAACTACTATGATATCCTCGCGTTCGTGGTGGTGAAGAATACGAGCACCCCGGAAACGATGCCGGACGGAGTCACTCGTCCGCGGTAACACCGCGAGCTTTCGGTACGGTACGACGCTGGTGTTTGAGTCGGACTATGTGGTTTGGTTCGGATTAGCGACCTCTCCCAATCGCATGCTCGAACACGATTCGCGTAAAACGTCGGCGACGTTGCAGCCACTCGTCCACGCACAAGTGGCGTCTTCGCCAGGGATGGGCTGCGTGGCCGGAATGGAGTGGCACGATTCAGCGGGCTGATCCGTATAAGAAGAGCAGGCCGCGAAGAGTGGCAACATTTGCCGAATGGCAGCCGGATAAGCAAAGGCCGTTGAGTGCGCTTATTGAGCGCGTTCAACGGCATTTTTTGTCCGCGGCGGTCCGCGGCCCGATTCACCAACCGATTTACGTTCCACTCTGAAAGTGAGTGCGCAATGCCACTCGAAACATATTCTCAGGACATCGTGGACACCGTGCGCGAGCCGCTGCTGATGCTGGACACGACTCTGCGCGTCCATTCCGCGAATCGCGCGTTCTATCAGACCTTCCACGTGACGCTGGAGGAGACCGAAAACCATCTCATCTACGAGCTTGGCAACGGGCAGTGGGACATCCCCGATCTGCGGAGGCTGCTGGAGGACGTAGTGCCGAAGAGCCTGGTGTTCAACGACTTCGAGCTCGTGCACACGTTTCCGTCGATTGGCCGCCGCGTGATGCTTCTGAATGCTCGCCAGCTCAAGGCAGGCAACCACGGCGAGCTGCTGGTGCTGGCGATGGAGGACGTGACCGAACGACGGCGCGCGGAGGAAGAGGTCGCGAAAACGGCGGCGGACCTGAAGGCCATCGAAACGTTCTCGCAGAACATCGTGGACACGGTTCGCGAGCCGCTGCTGATGCTGGACACGACTCTGCGCGTCCATTCCGCCAATCGGGCGTTCTACCAGACCTTTCACGTGACGCTGGAGGAGACCGAGAATCGTCTCATCTACGAGCTGGGCAATGGGCAGTGGGACATACCCGCGCTACGGACTCTGCTGGAAGATATCGTCCCGAAGAACTCGGTCTTCAGCGACTTCGAGCTTGAGCACACGTTCCCCACCATCGGCCGCCGCGTGATGCTTCTGAATGCCCGCCAGCTCAAGGCCGGAAACCACGGCGAGCTGCTGGTGCTGGCGATGGAGGACGTGACCGAACGACGGCGCGCCGAGGAAGACGTGGTTCAGGCCAAGGAGACCGCCGAAGTCGCCAACCGCACCAAGAGCCTCTTCCTCGCCAACATGAGCCACGAGCTGCGAACGCCCCTCAACGCCATCCTGGGATACTCGGAGATGCTCCAGGAAGAGGCCGTCGATCAGGGGGTCCAAGCGTTCCTGCCAGACCTTGAGAAGATTCACATCGCCGGAAAGCACCTGCTTGCACTCATCAACGACATCCTCGATCTCTCCAAGATTGAGGCCGGCAAGATGGAGCTCTATCTTGAGACCTTCAGCATTCCGCGGCTGATCGACGAGGTGGTGGAGACCACGCGGCCGCTGGTGAACGCCAACGCCAATACGCTGCGTGTGGAGTGTGCCGCCGACCTCGGCATGATGCGGGCGGACATGGCAAAGGTTCGCCAGAGCCTGTTCAATCTGCTCTCTAACGCCGCCAAGTTCACCAAGGAGGGCGCGATCTCGCTGGAGGTGTCGCGGGAGAACATGGAAGACCGCGAGTGGATATGGTTCCGCGTTTCGGACACGGGCATCGGCATGACCCCGGAGCAGCTTGTGAAGCTGTTCCAAACCTTCAGCCAGGCGGACACATCTACCACGCGCAAGTTCGGGGGATCAGGGCTTGGGCTCGCGCTGACGCGCCGGTTCTGCCAGCTTATGGGCGGCGACGTGACCGTCAACAGCGTTCCGGGCGAGAGCAGCGCTTTCACCATCAAGGTGCCCGCCGTTGTGAGCGAACTTGAACACGCGGAGACGGCGGCGCCAGTGGTATTGCCCGATTCGGTTGAGACTACCTCGGCTCCTGCCGGGAATCTCGTCCCGCCCGCGGGCGGGTGCGTGATGGTCATTGACGACGATGCGGCTCAGCGGGACATCATGTGCCGGTTTCTCGCCAGCGAGGGCTTTTCGGTTCAGACCGCGAGTGACGGAGAGGAAGGTCTGCGCATGGCGCGGCGCCTCCTTCCACTCGCGATTACGCTGGACGTGATGATGCCGGGTATGGATGGCTGGAGAGTGCTTTCGCTGCTGAAGGCCGATCCGCTGTTGTGCGGCATCCCGGTCATCATGATGACAATGCTGGACGACAAGAATCGAGGTTACGCGCTGGGAGCCGCCGATTACGTCACGAAGCCGACGGACCGCAGGGGCCTGCTGGAGATACTCGCGAAGTACAGCGGCGGCCGGCCGCGCGCCGATTGCGCTCCAGTCGAGGTTTAGGGCAGACGAAGGAGAACGCCGATGTCCAGAATACTGCTGGTGGAAGACAACGAGATGAATCGGGACATGCTCTCACGCCGCCTGATTCGCAGGGGCTATGAGGTCGTGATTGCGCTCGACGGCGAAAGCGGCCTCGCTCTTGCGGAGAGCGAATCGCCGGACCTGATTCTCATGGATATGAGCCTGCCCCTGCTCGATGGGTGGGAAGCGACCCGCCTCCTCAAGTCGACGCCCTCCACGCGGGGCATTCCTGTCATTGCCCTCACGGCCCACGCCATGTCGAGCGACCGCGACAAAGCACTGGAAGCCGGTTGCGACGACTACGACACGAAGCCCATCGAGCTGCCGCGCCTGCTGGAGAAGATCGAGACGCTCCTTGCGCCTGGAGTCAACGGGGAAGCCTCATGACGAGTTTGAATCAGGCGTCGGCCGATGTCTCTCCGCGGACGCTGACGGCGGGCCACCTTCACGATCTCCGCACTCCCCTCAACCACATCATCGGTTACGCCGAATTGCTCGCCGAGCAGGCCGAAGAGGAAGGACAATCCGGCTACCTCGCGGACCTGCGCAAGATTCATACCGCCGGCCGGCAGATGCTCACGCTGTTGAAGAATGGCGAGTCGGAGTCGCAAACCACTGTCGGGCACGAGCCGGAATCGCTGCCCTCGGCGGAGCATGTGATTTCCGCGACGGCGGAAAGGGGAGCAGCGAGCGCGTCGGCCGCAATGATTCTGGTTGTGGATGACAACGCCGGAAATCGGGACCTGCTGTCGGAGCGGCTGGGCAGGCAGGGCTATGCGGTCACGATGGCCGCGAACGGCCGGGCTGCGCTGGAGGTAGTGCGAGCAGGCGTGTTCGACCTGGTTCTTCTGGACATCATGATGCCCGAGATGGACGGCTACACGGTGCTGCAACAGCTAAAAGCCGACGAGGGGCTGCGCCACATTCCGGTGATCATGATCTCCGCGCTTGACGAACTCGACAGCGTTGTTCGGTGCATCGAGCTGGGAGCGGACGATTATCTGCCCAAGCCGTTCGAACCCACGCTGCTGAAAGCGCGAATCGGGTCCTGCCTTGAGAAGAAGGCCGCGCGCGACCGCGAGATGAGCCTTTACACGGAGCTTCAGCGGAACCACAAGCGCCTGCAGGAGCTCGAAACGCTGCGCGACGACCTGACGAACATGATCATCCACGACCTGCGGACGCCGCTATCCTCGGTCATTCTCGGCATGCAGACACTGCAAGGAGTTGGCGAACTCGACGACATGCAGCGGGAGATGGTGGAGATAGCGATCAGTGGCGGGCATGCGCTGCTGGGGATGATAAACGATCTTCTGGACGTGGAGAAGCTGGAATCCGGATCGATGCAACTCGAATCTGACGTCATATCATTCGCCGAGTTGGCTGCCTCCGCCGTGCGTCAGGTGAGCACATTAGCAGAAGGTAAGGGACTGTCTCTCGCCTGCAACGTTGTCGGGCAATTGCCGCTTTTGAGAGGAGATGAAGGGAAGCTTCGTCGCGTACTCGTCAACCTTCTTGGGAATGCAATCAAGTTTACACCGTCCGGCGGCACGGTAACGGTGAGCGCGCGGTCTCCTGATGGCGGACGTTCGACCGAATTCTCTGTGCAGGACACGGGCGAAGGCATTCCAGCGGAGTCATTCGACCGCATATTCGAGAAGTTTGGCCAGGTGGAAACGCGGCGCGGCGGCCGCACGATGAGCACCGGTCTGGGCCTCACTTTCTGCAAGTTGGCGGTAGAAGCGCACGGCGGTCATATCCGTGTTGAAAGCGAGCCAGGTAAGGGCAGCACGTTTGCTATTACGATTCCTCAACCGTGACGCCTGCGTTGAAGACCTGCTCGACCAGGGCACGCGCGTCGTCCGACGCAAACCGGCAGATGACCAGCATACGAGAAGCGGGCCGGAGAATAGCTCTCCGGCCCGCTGGTGCGTGAATGGGAATTACGCGGCCATGCGGTCGTACCCGTAGGTGTTGACGTTGGACGCCTGGTACTTCGCGAGGATCTCGCGGCAGGTGGCCTCGTCCACATTGTTGGACGGGACGGTGACCGCGAGGAGCGCGCCGCCGTTCTTAACGGCATGGTCGTAGTCGACCGCGACCTGATCCGGCACGCCCTGGTCCTTCAGGTAGCCATGCACGCCGCCCGCGATCGCGCCGGCCGCCGTCGTGCCCGCCGCACCCGCGATCGCGGTTGCAAGCGCGCCGCCGCCCGCGACGAGGCCGAATCCGGGCACGATGATTGAAGCCAGCGCCGCCAGGATTCCCACCCCGAGACCGATTCCCGCGCCCTTCGCCGCGCCGGCCGCCGCGTCGCCTGGAGTCGTGGTGCTGATCCCCTGCTTGGCCGCCTTCTCGGTCTTGTCATGCTCACCGGTCGTGTGGTCGATGGCGGTGGTGTTCGAGTCGCGATCCGTCCAGGTCGTCGTACCGGCCTCGCGCTCGGCGAGGGTTGCGGAGTGTGCCGTATAGTCGCGGCGGGTTTCGTCGACGTCCTCGCGGTTCTCCTCGCCCCGGTCGCGCGAAACGAGGCTGATGTCCTCGTTGCGAACGCCGTAGTCGAGCAGCGCGCCCGCCGCCTTCTCGGCCAGCGCGGCGTCGGCAAATGAGGCGTAGATTGTCTGAGCCATCTGAATTCTCCTTTGACTGGATGTGCCACGGCCCCGGGCCGCCATAGTGCTCGTCTGATGCAGACAACGGTTGATATTGGCTGCTATCAACTACCTGGCTGGTATTGCCGCATCCTGGATTACCTAAAGCGAGCAGATTCGTTCGCGGTGTTCAGAGCGCCCAGGCATCGGCGGCGGCAGTTACGGACATGCAGACACAAAAACGGCGGAGGCGGGCGGTTTGTTCCGATTCGGGCGGCCGGCTGAGTGTCGATGGCAAGGAGATCGCGCCCGGCACGGGGAACGCATTGGAGGACGCGGATGATTTGGAAGGAGCTCTGAATCGTGGACTATCGTTCTCTGGGCAGGACCGGCGTGCAGGTGAGCCCGCTCTGCCTCGGCTGCATGAACTTCGGGTGGGGCGCGGAGGAAGACGACTCCATCCGCATGATTCATCGCGCGATGGACGCCGGTATCAACTTCCTCGATACGGCGGACGTGTATGCAAAGGGGGTCAGCGAGGCCATCACCGGCAAGGCGCTCGCCACGGATGGCCGGCGGGACCGAATCGTGCTGGCGACGAAGTTCTTCAACAAGATGGACGAGGAGGACCCGAACGCGTGGGGCGGGCACCGATACCATATCCTCCGCGCGTGCGAGGCGAGCCTGAAGCGGCTTGGGACGGACCGAATCGACCTCTACCAGATGCACCGGCCCCACCCCTCCGTTCCAATCGACGAGACGCTTCGCGCGCTGGACGACCTGATTCGCGCGGGCAAGGTGCGATACATCGGAACCTCCACGTTCGCGAGCTGGCAGCTGGTCGAGTCTCTGTGGGTGGCGAAGGAGCTGGGTCTGAATCGATTCGTGTGCGAGCAGCCGCCCTACAACCTGCTGGACCGGCGGGTCGAGCGCGAGCTGCTCCCGATGTGCCGGACGTACGGGTTCGGGGTGATCCCGTGGGCTCCACTGGCGGGCGGGCTGCTGTCAGGAAAGTACCGGAAGGGCGAGCCGCGGCCGGCGGGCTCCCGCTACGAGAAGGAGGGCAGCGCGCCATTCGGCCGGGACAACGAGGCCGCGTTCGAGCGGGCGGAGAGCGTGGTCGCCCTCGCCGACGAGAAGGGCTGCACGGCATCGCAGTTCGCGCTGGCGTGGGTGACGGCGCAGCCCGGCGTCACCAGCCCGATCATCGGCCCGCGGACGCTGGAGCAGTTGGAGGACAACCTGAAGTCGATGGAGGTGAGGCTGAGCGCGGAGGAGCTGGCAAAGGTGGATGCGGTCGCGCCGCCCGGCTCACACGTGAGCGAATACTATCAGGCGAACTTCGGCCCCAACGAGCGGTGGACGTAGGGAAGGCCCTCATCCCCCCCGCCCCCTTCTCCCAAAAACGGGAGAAGGGGGAGCCAGACCAGCGGGGTCGCGCTCGCCGAAGGCCCGCTTACGTGCCACTCCGCGCGGCACTGCGCCACTCACTACATGGTGAGATTCGGCCGTTCTTCGCGCTCTTCGCGACTTTGCGGTGAGATTCAGCGTCAGTGGCGGAGGAGGGCCATGAGGCCGAGGAGGACGCCGAGGGCGGCGAGTCCGGTGGTCATCCAGTTAATGGAGCCGCCGTGCGCGGAGCCACTTCCGCCCTTGAGGGATTCGACCTCGCGGCGCAGCTTCCCGATCTCGCGTTCGAGCATCGGGACGCGGTCGGAGGCGTCGCTGGAGCTTGCGCCATATCCCTTTGAGCCCATCTGCATCGGCATGCGTGTTTCTTACCAGCCCTTCAAATAGCGGAGGCGCGTGAGGAAGTCCTGAATCAGGTCCTGCTGCTCGCCGGTGGTCGCGAGGAGGATGGTGGCCGCGGGAAACGTATGGTAGAACGCCACGCGGAGTACGAACGGCTCGTCCGGCTTCGGTTCCAGCCAGGTCTCCTGCACGTGCACGATGGAATCGAGGGAGGCGACGTCGCGGCGGAATCCGTGCGAGAAGGCGACGAACTCGTACATGCGGTCACCCTCGACGGCAATCCCCTGCAGCTTCGGTCTCGACAGCGCTTCGGGCGGGCAGTCTTCGCCCTGGAAGTAGCTGGCATCGACCTCCCGTGACAGGTAGCTGGCGCGCAGGTTCGGGTGCTCGGCCGCCCAGTCGTTCACCAGATTCTCGATGCGCCGATGGATTCCGCCCTGGAGCTGGAGCTCGACCAGCGTGTTGCCGAACTTGCGCGCGAATTCCCGTCCTGGCGAATTGATTGCCGTCTCTGCCGTCACGCCTGCCTCCCGGTCGATGGTTCGAAAAGTCGTTGAGTCGCTGGAACCTCAACACGCTTGTTCCATACAATTACCGGGATCGTGAGCGGGAGTTCAGTGGCCGAAGGAGGCGGGCTCGGGCTCGCCGGGTGCGACGGGTTTGAGTGCGGGCTGGTGGAGGCGGAGGCTGAGGCCGAAGGCGACGGCCATCATTACGGCGGACGAGACAAATGGGATGGGAGTGGAGACACCGACGAGATAGTTGTTGATGGGCGGGGCGACAATGCGTGCGAGGCTTCCGAGGCCCTGCTGGGCGCCGCTCAGCAGGCCGCGCTCCTGCGGGCCGGCCGACTTGGTGATGAGGGCGTTGAGCGATGGGTTCATGACGCCGCTGCCGACCGCGATGAGAGCGCTGAAGAGCCAGATGAGCGGGAGCGACGGCGCGACGGCGATGCCGATGAGTGTGGCGGTGAGGAGCAGCGTGCCGAAGATGACCAGGCGGACCTCGCCTACCTTGCGCGCCAGCCCGGCCATCACCGCGCCCTGCACGAAGAGAATCGTCACGCCGACGATGGCGAAGATGGTTGAGGTGACGCGCGTCGCGGCCTTTTCGATCAGGTCCCGCTGGACGAGCGCGCCCAGGGAAGAGAAGGGCATCGCGTGGAGCGCCTGATAATCGGAGATCGCGCGGGCGACGATTACATCGTGGAATCGAAGTATCACGAGCCATGAGAAGGACGATTCGACGGCTGTGAAGGCAAAGGTCGTAAACGCGAAGACCAGTAGCTGCGCCCGGATGGAGGGGGCGTGGAGCGCGCGCGCCATCGCCTTGAAGGCGGCCAGCGGTCCCCTCTCCTGCTCCTCGGTAGAGCGGTCGTGGTGCGTCTCCGGCAGCATGAAGAATGCCCATACGAAGTTCGCCAGAGACATCGCGGCCGCGAAATAGGCGGGCATCGCGAGCGGAGTGATTCCGTGGAGCGGGTGCTGGCTCATGAAGCCGCCGATGACCGGCCCAAACGCGAAACCGAGACCGAAAGCGGCCCCGATGATGGCCATGCCGCCCGCGCGCTTCTCAGGCGGCGTGACATCCGCGATATAGGCCTGGGAGGTCGGGAGGCTGGCGGCGGAGAGGATCCCGGCGGCGACGCGGGCGATGAACAGGACGGCCAGGTTAGGTGCTGCGCCGAAGAAGAAAAATGAGATGGCGGAGCCGATCAGGCTCAGCAGGATCATGGGCCTGCGGCCGTGACTGTCCGAGATACGCCCCCAGATGGGCGAGAAGATGAACTGCATCACGGAGAAGGTGGCCAGGAGCGCGCCTCCAACCCAGGGGCGGCCTCCGTAGTGCGTAATGTAGACGGGGAGGAGTGGGAGGACGATGCCGAATCCGAGAAGGTCGATAAAGACGGTGATGAAGAGGATGATAAGCGGCTGTCGTTTCATGAATCTCCGTGCTCTTTAGCGGGGCAAAACTGTTACTCAGTATACCCGGTACGGGCCGGGCCAATTGGACGCGCACGAGCAGCGGGACGGGGAAGACTCCCCGTCCCGCTCAATTTGAATCGACGTTCGCCTGCTGCTTAGCGCCAGCGCCAGTCGTCCCGATCTCGGTCGCCGCGGTAGTAGCTACGGTCGCGGTCGCGATTGACTTCGTGCCGGTCCCGCTCAATGTGGCGTCGAAGGTCGGCAATCTGGTTATCTAGCACGCGAACGTCATGCCAGTCGTGCCGGCGCGCCTCCTGGTCCCTGCGATATTCGAGGTCATGGAGGCGGTTGTAGTCGCGCTGGATGTCCCGTGATTCGTGGCGAACGTTGCGCCAATCGCCCCGGTCCTGCGCCAGCGCGGGGCTCGACGCGCCGATCCCAAGCATAAGGGCGCCCGCTCCGAGGGTCGCCGCGATTCCAAGTATTCTTGTTTTCATCTCATCGCTCCTCATGTCCCTTTTGGGGCCGGGGCCGGTAACCAACGTGCGGTCCTCGTTCCCCGGCGATCAGTCGTATTGGGCGCTGATTCTGTTAATGGTGGGCGGGCTGTCTGTGGAGTCCGGCCCACATATACAAAGACGATTCATGGTTCCGGGCGTGACGCGTCGCGGACCTTGCGCGGGCGAGCGCGGAACAAATCCGCGCGAAAGCGCGACATATGTATACGCGCATCTGACGGGATGTGCACCTAATATAAGGAGAAGAATCATGGCACAGGCAACCACTCACAGGAGCGACACGCCACAAGCGAACGACCGCATGCCGCAGGGCAGGCTGGAAGATTCGCCGATGATGGCGCACCTTCTGAAGGCGCTGCGGAGCCGGAAGGACATCGGGCATTACGGGAGACTGGTATTCGCGATAGTGGCGCGGCACTTCCTTGAGGAGCGCGAGATGGTCCGCTTCCTCGCGTCGCAGCCGGACTTCGACGAGGACCAGGCGCGATCGCTCGTCGCTCAGGTGAAAGCGCGTGACTACAACCCGCCGCGGCGCGAGACAATCCTGCGATGGCAGGCACGGCAGGACTTCCCCATCACTCCGAACCCGGCCGATCCGGACAGCGGAAACGTCTACCGCGAGCTCCCGTTCCCCGAAGGCGTTTACGACGAGATCGAGGAGTACTACGAGGAGAAGGCCGACGCCAGCGGGTCCTGAATCCCATCAATCCACTGTATGGCGATATGCGCGGAACTCCACTCGTGTCAGATACGTCATTCAGCTCGGCGGCCGCCCGCGCACCGATGACGGCGGCCCGACGGCAGACACGTTCCCTGGAACCACATTTCAGGGACGCTTATATGCATGAGGAGCCACGATGGACGGAGCGGAGACCACGACGATCGGGGCGCCGGAATCGGCGCTCATACTGGCGGCGATGGAGGCGCTGCGGGCGGGGAATCTTACGGTGCAGCTTCCGGATTTCGAAGAAGGGGCGCCCGGAGAGATTGCCCGGACATTCAACGAACATGTCCGGATGCTGAACGACTTTGCGGTCGAGCTGACGCGGGTGTCGCGGGAACTGGGGCTGGAGGGCAGGTTCGGGGGGCAGATGGAGGTGGATGGCCTCGCAGGCGCCTGGCAGGACCTCGCCGACAACGTGAACACGATGGCGGCGCGGCTGACGGTCCAAATCCGCGCCCTGAACCGATACGCACGCTCCGCCGGCAGCGACGGGGTCCTGCTAGGCCTGACAACCGAGATTCACGGCGAAACCGCGGACCTCTGCCAGGCCGTGGTGACCCTCGCGGGCCAGACGGCCGCGCGCTGACGAGTGCGTTACCGCTTGTCCCGCTCCCGTGGCCAGCCAGGCTAGACGATCATCGCGGCGCCGACAGTGTTGTTCGTCGCTTCGTCGATGAGGATGAGGCTGCCGGTCGCGCGGTTGCGGCTGTAGGAATCGTAGACCAGAGGCTGAGTCGTGCGGAGCGTGATTCGCGCGATGTCGTTGGCGGCGACGTGGAGCTCTGATTCGTCGCGGTCGAGGTTGTTGATGTTGAGCTTGTAGAGGATGTCGCGGACGACGGCGCGCGCCTCCCGGGTCGTGTGCCGGACGACGTATTTGCCGTTCGGCTGAAGCGGCCGCTCACCCAGCCAGCAGACCATCGCCTCCACGTCCTGCGATACCCTCGGCGGGTCGGTATCCCCCACGATCATGTCGCCGCGGCTGATGTCGAGGTCGTCCTCCAGCGTCAGCGTCACCGACATCGGCGCGGCGGCCTCGTCGTGCGTCTGCTGCCAGCCATCGACGGAACGGACCCGCGTCTCCAGACCCGATGGCAGCACGCGGACCCGATCTCCAGGCCTGAACACGCCGCCCGCCACTCGCCCCGCGTAGCCGCGGTAGTCGGGGAAATCGACCGACTGCGGCCGGATCACGTACTGGACCGGGAACCGGGCGTCCTTGACGTTCAGGTCGCTGGAGATATGAATCGTCTCCAGCAGGTGGAGCAGCGTCGGCCCCTCGTACCAGTCGGTGTTCTGGGATCGGTCCACGACGTTGTCGCCGTTCAGCGCGCTGATGGGGATGAATCGAACATCCACGACGTCGAGCCGCGAGGCGAAGTCGTCGAACGCGTGCCGTATCTCCTCGAACACCTCCTCGCTGAAGTCGACGAGGTCCATCTTGTTCACGCAGACGACCACGTGCGGGATACGCAGGAGGGAGGCGATGATGGCGTGGCGGCAGGTCTGCTCGACGATCCCCTTGCGCGCGTCCACGAGGATAATCGCGAGGTTCGCGGTCGACGCGCCCGTCACCATGTTTCGCGTATACTGGACATGGCCGGGCGTATCCGCGATGATGAACTTGCGCTTCGGCGTCGCGAAGTAGCGGTAGGCGACGTCGATGGTGATCCCCTGCTCCCGCTCGGCGCGCAGGCCGTCGGTGAGCAGCGCCAGGTTGACGTAGTCCTCGCCGCGCTGCTCGCTTGTGGCCTTGATGGCGGCGTACTGGTCCTGGAAGATCGACTTGCTGTCGTAGAGCAGCCGGCCAATCAGCGTGGACTTACCGTCATCCACGCTGCCCGCGGTCGTGAACCGCAGCAACTCCATATCGAGATAAGCGGAGGAGGAGAATTCGGACATAGCGAGTGCTGAGTGCTGAGTGCTGAGTGCTGAGTGCTGAGGCTCGGAACTCATCACTCAGCACTCAGCACTCAAAAATACCCTTCCTTCTTTCGGTCTTCCATGGCGGCGTCGGAACGCTTGTCGTCGGCGCGGCCGCCGCGCTCGGTGATTCGCGAGGCGGCGACTTCCGCGATAATCTCCTCGACGGACGAGGCGGTGGACAGGGTCGCGCCGGTGCACGTCATGTCGCCGATGGTGCGGAAGCGGATGCGGCGGACCTGCGGCGCTTCGGCCGGCTTCAGGTTCAGATACTCCGAGTGGGCGAGCAGCACGCCGTCGCGGTCGATGCACGCGCGGCCGTGGGAGAAGTAGAGGCTCGGCAGCGGCACGTTCTCCAGATAGAGGTACTGCCAGACGTCCATCTCGGTCCAGTTGCTGATCGGGAAGACCCGGAAGTGCTCGCCGATCCGCTTTCGGCCGTTGAACGTGTTCCAGAGCTCCGGGCGCTGATTCTTGGGGTCCCACTGTCCGAACTCATCACGGTGCGAGAAGAATCGCTCCTTGGCGCGCGCCTTCTCCTCGTCCCGCCGCCCGCCCCCGATGGCGCAATCGGCCTTCAGCTCCTCGATTGCGTCGAGCAGCGTTACGGTCTGGAGAGCGTTGCGGCTGGCGTTCGGCCCCTTCTCCTCGACCACGCGGCCCCGATCGATGGAATCCTGAACGTAGCGCACCAGCAGATTGGCGCGGAGCCCGTCCACCCATCGATTCCGATAATCCAGAGTCTCCTGGAAGTTGTGTCCGGTGTCGATGTGGAGGAGCGGAAACGGAATACGGGCCGGCCAGAACGCCTTGCGAGCGAGATGGCTGAGGACGATGGAGTCCTTGCCTCCGGAGAAGAGGAGCACGGGCCGCTCGAACTGGGCGGCGACCTCGCGCAGGACGTAGATCGATTCGGATTCCAGCTCGCGGAGGTGGGTAAGCCGATGGGCGGGCATTGTCTCGTCACTGGTCGGGGCAAGCAGTGTCATGACACTATCATACCCGATAAATGCGACTTAGTTGATTAACTTACTCCAATTTATTGGACGGACCTGTACTGGCGTAGCGGAGAGTGATCGGCGGATGGTCAGGCGCGCTCGGGGAAAGCGAGCCTTGGCACTTGTGCGGTCGCGTGGCTCGCCGATGGAGTTGTCGGGCGGGAGGCGCGAAGCTCGAGCGTGATCATCATTCCCGTGAGACCGCACCATATGGAGAGCCCGAACACAGCGAAAGCGGCGGTCATGTATCCGGAGCGATCCCAATCGCCCAGCAGGTCCGGCGCTCCCAGAATCCAGAGCAGACTGATTGCCGCCAGTCCGAGGAGCGGGAGGAGAAGCACGGAGCGATATGGCGCGAGTGGATCCACCGGCTGTTGCGGAGCCTGCTTCCTCGACGGTACAGGTCTTGCTGCGTGGCGCTGGCGGCTCGACCGCTTTTGCCGCGCGGGCCTTGCGGGCTTTGCCGCAGCGGAAGGCGTGCTGTGCTGCGAGGCTGCGCGGAACTCAACGGGAAGCGCGCGATAGTCGCCGAATCGCTCCACGATTGGCCCGCCGCCCGCGCCGAGGCATCCGCCGAACAGGACGGCCCACACGCACAAAAGAAGGCGTGTCACGACCGATCGAACGTAAGGCTCGCGGTGGCGGCGCCGGGACCGGGCGCGCGCGACGCGGACATAGGCGGGCTCGTCGTCGATCGGCTCGTAGATGCCAGGATAGGGCTTTCTCGAGGTGGTGGGCGCGGGCCTGGCGCGCTCCCATTCGGGGATCTGGGCCGGTTCCTCCCTGGCGGGCGGCATGGGAGGAGCTTCCCAGAGTTTGGAGAGCGGCGGCACGGTATCCGTGGGGTCCGGCTCATAGAGCGGATTGTACTCTATCGTGGGTACAGGTCCGCCGCGGCCGGCGGAATCCTGTGCGGTGGAGCGCTGGCGGCCGCCGCTGATGAGGGCGCTGAAATCGAAATCACCGGTCGCCTTGCGGATCCGTCCCAGCATTCCCCGGGGCGTGCCGGCTGGCCGGTCCCTCTCTTCGGACTCCAACGGTTTAGTCTGCCTGTCCATGAAGTGCTGATGATTTGGCGGCGTGCTTACGGTCTGATGCTGGCCCATATTATGTTATCGGCCACAGCTACCGGTAATTATACTGTAATCGGGGCCCGCGCGTGCGGGCTCATGCAGTGACGAGCCGCCAGGCTATCTATTGGACGACGGATGTGGCTGGATGGTTCTCCGCCGTCTGTACAGTGAAAACGCGGCAGGGAAGCGACAGGTTACAAGCGGCGTGATCGCGATTCAGGTCGGGAGCATGAGGTTGATGCCGACGGGCATGAAGAGGTCGAGCGCCTTAACGGGAAGGTGGATTCGTTCGTCGCGGATGTAGAGCGTGTCGGCGGCCTCGTCGTCGATTACCGGCCGAAGGACTGTCCAGCCGTCCGTCACCTCGTCCACCATATAGAAACCGGCGTCCAGATCGGGAACGTCGGCCAGAAGAACCATCACTTCTCCGAGGGCTGCGAGACGATTGACCACGCTCATGGAACCGCTCTCAAATCTGGCATGACGTTCGGCAATCGGGCTGGGGCGGTTTGATTATCGTTTTCTTCATATTTCGGGAACATTCACGCTGAAGACGAATGGAGACCCGATTAGTTCCCTCTGGCCGCCGCCCGCGAGTGCTTGATGAATGGATGCGGCGCAGGGATTCGAGCGTGATTCGGCGAATCTCATGTAACTTTACGAAGGATGCCGCATCTTATTCCGATATGTTTCGCACTCTATTTCGCTCACGAATCACGCTCCTGTTCGGCTCGCCGGCAATAAGTCTGGCCCTTCTCGCAACGCTGGCGAAGGGGCCGGATTCAAAGAAGCCAAAGACAACCGCTGCACCGACGGGACAGCAGGTCTATGCGCGCGAGTGCGCTTCCTGCCACGGCGCGAAGGGTGAGGGCGGCAGCGGGTACAGGAAGCCCCTGACAGGGACACGCTCCGCGGCAGAGCTGGCGCAGTTCATCGCGAAGTCGATGCCGCCAGGACCGCGCCATTGCCCGGCGCCGGACTCAAAGCTGGTCGCGGCATATATTTACGATGCCTTCTACTCTCCCCTCGCGCAGGAGCGGTCCCGACCGGCCCGCGTCGCCCTCTCGCGCCTCACTGTCCGCCAGTATCGCAATTCCGTATGCGACCTCGTCGGCAGCTTCCGGGACCCCACGAAGCTGGATGGTCGGCAGGGGCTGCGCGGCGAATACTTCAAGTCCTCCCATTTTCGCGGAGAGGACCGTACGGCCGACCGCCTCGATCCGGAGGTTCACTTCGACTTCGGCGCGAAGGGGCCGACCGCCGAGCAGGCGGACCCGTACCAGTTCTCGATGCGATGGCAGGGGTCCGTCATCGCGCCGGACACGGGCGACTACGAGTTCATCGTACGGACCGAGCATGCCGCGCAGCTCTGGGTAAACGACCAAAAGAAGCCGCTCATCGACGCGCTCGTGAAGTCCGGCTCCGGGACCGAGTATCGCGCGACGATCACCCTCCTGGGCGGACGCGCCTATCCAATTCGCCTCGAGTTCTCGAAGGGCGTCACCGGCGTTGACAACATCGAGAAGGTGAAGCAGAAGCCGCCCGCCCCGGCCTCGATCTCGCTGGAGTGGCGCCGGCCGAAGCTCCCCGCCGAGGTGATTCCGCGCCGCTGCCTCTCGCCCGTCCCCGTCCCGACGGTCTACGTGCCCGCAACGCCGTTCCCGCCGGACGACCGCTCTCTCGGCTATGAGCGCGGCAACTCGATCTCGAAGGCATGGGATGAGGCGACGACTTCCGCCGCGCTCGACACCGCCGGTTACGTGACGACCCATCTTCGCGAGATCTCCG
>Ga0068855_100001013_pt1 | contig 35012 bp, 32 predicted proteins | sample KBSCornC52_FD_66592 | JGI IMG/M metagenome (GOLD analysis project Ga0068855, IMG submission 66592) | Corn rhizosphere microbial communities from Kellogg Biological Station, Michigan, USA - KBS Corn C5-2 | ecosystem: Host-associated > Plants > Roots > Rhizosphere > Soil ...
CGATAGCTTCAGCCGGTAAACTGCCTCCGTCTCCGGCGTTCAACTTTTCAACAATTTCGATTGATTGCATCGGACAGAAATACAGAACCATTTTGCCGAAATTGCTTTCGAGCCTAACCGGCGAAATGTTTGCTGTTACTGTTTCACCATGCGATAATTTTTCTTCTTTCATTCTCTGTTGCAGAACGTGCGGCTGAGAATAAGAAGTAATTACAACTGGTGTTGATTTTTCCGACTCAGCGGGTTTGCCCTTTGCACCAAAGAGATTGCTGAAAAGGGAGGTGTGTTCTTTTTTCATATCTCTTAAATTTTAAGTTACAATAAAACAATTCTAAGGAGGTTCGCCTATGCGAGCGCAATAATAATTTGGCTTAATAACTTATCTTTCCGATCTATCTGTTACCAGTAAATAGGATACGAGTGTACAATTCGTCTTTCTTCGGATCTTTTAGCGGTGTTAAAAGGTTCTTTCTTCATTAACATATCATCGGCTCGTTAGGGTGGAGCTAAAAAGAGGATAATATGATTTACTGATTAGACAGTGTTTACCAGTTTTTTGCTGCTTGATAAAAATTGAGAAAATGCACGCCGAAAGTATTGCTGGTTTAAGCTATGCTTTTCATCCGGATGGTTCTCAAAATGGCGGCGATCAATGTTCCTGTTTCCTTGCTTCTGTAATTAGAGCCTGTACTTGTGAAGTTGTTAATTTATTATCCCCCACTTTGCAAACGCACTGGTTTTGTGCATATTTTCTATTAATAAAAGATCAAAAATTATGCCGGGTAACAGCAACAAATTGTTTCAAACCACCTGTGTACTTTTTTTATGAAACCATTAATTGCTTCGATTACACAGCAACCGGTAAATTTCGTTTTTTATTGTGCATCACTTCTTATCTATACGGTCAAATGGTTGTTGTGGTTGGCATTAACAATTGCTAAGCATCACAACACATCGTTCATTCTGTTTGTTTGTTACAGCTGCTATTTTTAATCTGTTATAAACAGTAACAGCAGTTGTTCTCAAACAATGTCACGCCATTCTTAACCGATGATTTCATTCTAACCTAATTTAATGATTTTTTTCCGTATTCAAAACAAGCGGGATTAAATAACAAAATATTTTTACAGAAGGATGATGGAGAGGGGCGGGTGAAGTACCTTGCGCACGCACAATTATCCTGTAAATACAAATAACGATTAACGTATGAGTAATAATGATCTGAAGCCGGGTCTTCGTTTTAAACAGACTATTACTGTCGATGAAAATTTAATTGTACCCTCCGTAGCAAAGGCATTTACCGGTTTTACCGATATGCCGCCGGTTTTTGCTACAGCTTTTCTGGTTGGTTTTACCGAATGGACGTGCATCGAAGCATTGCGCCCTCACCTTCCCGCCGGCGCCAGAACAGTGGGCGTTCATGTTGATTTGAGCCATAGCGCTGCGACACCTGTTGGACTACAGGTAACGGCAGATGTTGAACTGATTGCTGTAGAAGACCGTAAACTCAGGTTTAAAGTAGTTTGCACTGATGATACAGAAGTGATTAGCGAAGGATATCACGAGCGGTTTATTGTTCAGTACGATAAGTTTGTTGACCGGGTGAATAAGAAACGGGACAAAGTTCTAAAGAGCGAAGGGTAGAAGTGCTGTAAGTGTGTCACATTTCCTTACGGCCCAAACGCGTGTGGCACACCTAAGTGGCTCCTTTATACCAGCCTGTCAATCTTTTTTTGGATGGTTTGCCTGTCGGTTTGCGTTTTGGCCAGCTCCAGCGCTTTCTGAAAGTGCTGCAGGGCTTTTGAATTGTTAATATCAGTATATAATTCGCCCAGCAGTGTAAAATAGAAGTGATTGGTGTTGAGGTTCAGCTTTTCCGCCTCTTTAATAGCTTTCTCTTTGCCATTGGCTTTTGAAAGGGCATACGTGCGGTTAAGTGCTGCCACCGGGGAATATTCTATTTGCAGCAGCCTGTTATACAACTGCAGCACATTTTCCCATTTTTCGGGTGTATCGGCTTTTTGGGTACTCCACCATGCAATGGTAGCTTCCAGGTGGTACTTCGAGAGCTGGTTTCCGCTGGCGGAACAATGTAAATAATAGCCGCCCTGGCTGATCAGGTCAGCGTTCCAGAGGTTAACATCCTGTTCTTCATACAGGATCAGTTCGCCGTTCTTATCTATCCGGGCTTCAAACCGTGAGGCCTGAAAACACATCAGCGAAAGCAGGGCATTAACGGCCGGTTTGTTGGTGTATTTGTTTTCAACCAGCATATGACACAACCGCATAGCTTCAAAACACAATTCCCTGCGAACGGTGTTGTTATTGCTGATGGAATAATAGCCTTCACTGAACAACAGGTAAATAGTGGCCAGTACGGCCGACAGCCGCTCATCGATTTCAGCCAAACCAGGTAATTCAATTTTAATTTTCTCTTCCCGCAGCTTTTCCTTTGCCCTGTATAATCTTTTATTGATGGTTTCTTTATTGGAAAGAAAAGCGTCGGCTATTTCTTCAATGCCAAAACCGCATAAGATCCGAAGCGACAGGCCGATCTGCGCCTCGGGTGGAATACCAGGATGGCAAATGGCAAACATCATCTGCAGCTGGCTGTCGTTGATGTTTTGCGGCGACAGGTCAATTTCGTTTTCTGTAAAACCGGCAGTCATTTGCGGAAGCACTTTAGTATTAAAGGTCGCTTCACGCTGCAGATGATTTTTTGCCTTGTTTTTTGCTACATGATACAACCAGGCAACCGGATTGGCAGGAATACCCTGCAGCGCCCAGGTTTGTGCTGCCGTCATGAACGTGTCGCTGGCAAGATCTTCGGCTGTTTCCATCTGATCGAACCCGAAACGTTTGCATAATACAGAAACGATCTTTCTGTATTCTGTTCTGAATAAATGAGGTATTAGCTCCTGTTGTTGCATAAAGTTGAAAGCCTGGATATTGCTTAGCGTCCTTTGCGATTCTCCGCGTTCTTTGCGTTACTAAAAGTACCGTTAATAGCAACGCAAAGAACGCAAAGGAGCCGCAAAGTTCGCAAAGGATTAAGCGTGCCCGCCGTCGCCGTTGCCTTTGACGATCTTTCTCACTTCCACGCTGTTGCCGTCGCCCTGCAGAACGGGGCAGCCTTTGGCAAATTCAACGGCTTCATCAATGGTGTCGGCTTTAACGGTAATGTACCCGCCGATAGTTTCCTTGATTTCGCCAAAGGGGCCGTCGGTAACCACATTATGCGGCCATACTACCTTACTATCTTCAAAAGGCAACCCGTTACCACCAACAAATTTGTTTTGGGCTGCAATGGAGCCGATCCAATCCATAGTTTGTTTCATCCAGATCTGCATTTGCTCCGGAGAAGCTATCTTTTTGCCATCCTGATGGCGGAAGATTAACATGTATTCGCTCATTTTTTAATTTTTAATCGTTACTGAATCAATTTTAATTAGATAACCAATGAGACATCTCCAATAGGACAATTCCGGAATTTTTTTCTTTAAATATAATCGATTGTAAATGCATTTACATCTATACGACAAACGGAGCAAAAGCAATTGGACAATACCGGTAAAGTTTTTGTCTGATCAGGTAATATATGATTATTGGGTTTGGGGGATTTACAGTGTGTAATAAAATTAAAAATAAACGTGGAAGCAGAGGGAATCAGATAAATCGTTTAAAATCGTGGTTCAGACAATCAGTTGAGTACTTGTTTCTACATTTCGAATGCACATAAAAAAAATAAGCTCCTGACTTCTTCCAGGAGCTTATTCATTTAAACCTACCGACTGTTTAGATACACCGGCATCTCAACCGTAGTCGGAGGCGCTCGCTGTACTAAACTATCTGCTGTAATTATTAAAAAAACTATGCCAGCACATTCATCATTTCCGCTAGAAATGCTGCCCGTTGTTCATGCGCCATTCATGTATAATTCCACCATTTTTCATAATAATGATGTAACTTATAGAACACCAAAAAAACTAAAAGCTATGAGAAAAGCAGCGTTAACCGGTTTGGTATTCGTTGCGTGTGGGTTTGCAACGAGTGCTCAATTATCAGTTACTCCGAAAGTTGGTTTTGAACAATCATTTACATCAGTACAGTACAACAACATGGGCGCCTTTTCACCCATGAGCCCGGCTTTTTCGCCTCAGGCTGCCATTCGAATGGATTATTTAATTAAAAAAGTGCATGGTCCGTTCATTGAAATCGCCTCTAATCGTTCTTTGGTATCTTATCAGTTTACCAATCCCGAAACAGGCAATCAGCAGTTTACTGCTTCCAACGGCGACTGGCAGCTTCGCTATGAAGCCGGTTATCAGGTAAGCAGTAAACCGTTTCAGATGGGTAAGGTAAAAATGCCTGCCAAACCGTCCACCGCAGGTTTTAGTCCCTGTGCTGCTGCCCGCGCCATGCATAACTACTATCGTGCTGTTGAAGAAGCAGCCAGAAAACCGGTGATGAACGTTAGCATACAACCTTATGCAGGTATGGCTTTTATTCCCAATCCCAAAACAACACTCAGCACTATCGATAAGTCGGGCGGAGCAGTTTATCAATACAATGCAGGTAACTGGAATACTGCTTTTATAAGCGGACTGAATTTTGCGTTTGCGAAAGGCAGTGAGCAAAAATTTGTTGTGGGCCTGCAATACCTTAAAGGCATGGGCAATATGGGGAACAATACTTTGGTTAGCTTAACAGATAATAAGCAGATCATTACTCACCTGGCCTCTATGGCTTCGGCATGGAGCTTATCTGTTGGTATGCCGATCCATCTTACTAAAACCAAAGCTGCGCAACCTATAAAAGCAGCAGTAGCTCAACCGATGGTTGTAAAGTCTGCAATACCTCAGCCAACGGTTACACAGCCCACCATTACAGAACAACCAACCGTAACAACACCGGCGCCTGTTAAAAAATCGTCGTGCTGCTACAGGAGGTGTATGCATAGCTACTGGCAGTAAAGTCGATGAGCAATTGGCAATAGGCAATTGGCAATTCCTGTTCTTCGAAATTGCCTGTTGCTTATTGCTAATTGTCTATTGCCTATTACTTCAAAACAACTTGTACCGTTTCGGGTGTACGCTGCATCAGTTCAATGGTGCGCCCGGCAATCATCTTTTGCAGCAGGTCTTCGGTATAGTGCCGGATGGTGAGCAGCGTTAATCCTTTTTCTACCTGCACATCGAATATTTCTGTAGCGGCGATTGCCAGCTTTTCTATTTTATCGCTTTGATTATCCAGACAAGCCTGTATGGTAACTGCGCCGGTTTGCATAAGGTTTGGCTTGATCCTGTTATCAGCCAGCAGCTGATACAGATCGGCAACAGGTCTTTCGCCCACAAATGAAAAATCTTTCGAATGCAATTGGATGAGGGCCTGATTTTGTTTCAGTACAATGATCGGCGGGAGCCCTTTGATGGTCTTATTATGAATTACAGTGCCCTGCAGCTCTTTATCAAGAAAGCATTTTACATATAACGGAATACCTTTGTTTTGAAGCGGCTTGATTGTTTTGGGGTGAATTACCTGCGCGCCATAATATGCCATTTCAATTACTTCATCGTAGTTCAGCTCGCGCATCAATTGTGCATCGGGAAATTCTTTCGGATCGGCATTCATTACACCCTCTACATCTTTCCATATCACCTGACCTTCGGCATTCAGTAAGTTGGCAAATACAGCAGCCGTATAATCGCTGCCTTCACGGCCCAGGGTAGTACTTTCATTTTCGTCGGTTGAACCGATAAATCCTTGCGTAATTACTACACGATGTTGATCGAGTAAAGGAACGATCACATCATCAACTTTTTCGCTGGTGTATTTCCAGTCGATATTGCCATCGCGAAAATTATCATCTGTGCGAATAATATCGCGTACATCGATCCAGTAGTTGCTGAAACCTGATTCGTTCAGATAAGCGCTTACAATAATCGTGGACAGTAATTCTCCTATGCACACTATCTGGTCGTAGTAATAATCAAAACCCCGAACCGGTTTATCGTGTAGCAGCCATTCAACTTCTGTAAAGAAATTTACCAGCTGCTCAAGCGTTTTATTGTATGTGGTAACAAGCAGGTATTTGGCTGTGTTGAGGTGGTTTTGCTTAATGGCTTCGAATAAACGCAGTGCTTCTTCTTTGTTATTGTTATAAAAAGCTTCTGCCACTTTCTCCAGCGCATTAGTGGTTTTACCCATGGCCGAAATAACAATCAGTAACCGGCTGCCATTATAGGAATGAAGAATATTGCCTACCTGCTGAATTCTTTCTATGCTGTTAACACTGGCTCCGCCGAATTTAAATACCTGCATGTTGAGTTAACTGTTGATTAGTTAATAAGTTGTGCGGCAGCAAATGTAGGGAAAGTCCTGAAGTCAGAAGTCTGAAGTCCGAAGTCAGAAATGCGAGGCCTGAAATTTGATTAGGGATTCACAAAAACAAAAAATCTGACTTCTGACCTCAGACTTCAGACTTCTCCCTTACATTTGCGAGCTAACAACTGTTAACCAAAGCAGGTCGACTATGATAAATAGAAATGTATTAACCCTTGATGAGTTTACCATTCAGCAGTTAAGAGATTTTCCCCATGCCACCGGTGAGTTAAGTGGTTTATTGCGCGATATCGGTCTTGCCGCCAAGCGTGTAAATGTAGAAGTTAATAAAGCTGGCCTCGTAGATATTCTCGGCGATGCAGGAACCATTAATGTACAGGGTGAGGATGTAAAAAAACTAGATGTATTTGCCAACAACCAATTTACCGGTGTATTACAACATGGCATCAGCTGCGCCGGTATTGCCAGTGAAGAGCTCGACGAGTTTGTGGCTTTTGATGATACGGTAAGCAAGAACTCAAAATACATTTGCATGTACGACCCGCTCGATGGCAGCGGTAATATTGATGTAAATGTTTCTATCGGAACTATCTTCAGTGTATATCGTCGTGTATCGCCCAAAGGAACCATTGCAGGTAAGGAAGATTTTTTACAGCCAGGTAAAAACCAGGTGGCGGCCGGTTATATAGTATATGGTTCCAGCACCATGCTGGTATATGCAACCCGACGTGGTGTAAATGGTTTTACACTTGATCCTTCTATCGGAGAATTTTGTCTTAGTCATCCCAATATAAAATGCCCTGATTTTGGAAAGATCTATTCTGTGAATCACGGCAATTTCTTCCAGTACGAAGCCGGTGTGCAGAAATATATCAATCAGTGCCAGAAGAAAAATAAAGATACCGGCGGACCATACACACAACGCTATATCGGCAGCATGGTGGCCGATGTTCACCGCAATCTTATCAAAGGCGGCATTTTTATGTATCCCGGTACTATCGACAAACCCAAGGGGAAATTGCGCTTACTGTACGAGTGCAATCCGTTTGCTTTTATTGTTGAAGTAGCAGGCGGCAGAGCCACCAATGGTAAAGAAAGAATACTCGACGTTCAGCCTACCGAACTGCATCAGCGCAGTCCCTTGTTCATTGGCAGCAAAGGCATGATGGATGAGCTGGACAGCTGTTTAAAAAAGACAGTGTCTGAACCAGGATTTTAAACGATTCACCGGATTTACATGACAATATTTTATTGATTTTCAGCAGTCATCAAAAACTGATATCCGCGCAGAGGAATCATAAAAATCGTTTAAAATCCTGGTTCAGACATACTTGGTATGGATTTAGCTTTCCTGCTATCATGAAAAGGGACGCGGATTTTTTTTCTCATTGTAAACTGGTTATTTACAGCCTGTTTTTAACTGCTCTGTTTGCCTGTTCGAATTCGAAAAAGGCAAATGACACTGCGGGCGGAAGCAGAACGCCTACATATCGTACAACGCCTGCGGCAACAACAAACACAACCAGTACCGAAAAAAAAGTAGTAGTTACGCCAGCCACGCCGGTAGTAAATGCCAACCCCGCGCCGGGTATGGAGCGGGATGTTCTTGACCTGGTTAACCGGTACCGGAAATCAAAAAACTTACCTCCGCTGGAAACGAACGCCGCAATGGAATATCAGGCCCGCCGCCACAGTATGGATATGGCTACACACCGTATTCCATTTGGCCACCAGGGATTGTCGTTCCGCATGAAATACATTACCGAAAAAGTGCAGGGCGTTTCTGATGTAGGTGAAAATGTGGCTTTTGGTAATCTTTCTGCCGAAGCGGTAGTAAGGGGATGGCTGAACAGCGCGCCTCACCGCAAAAATATCGAAAGCGCCTACAAATACACCGGCATAGGTGTAAGCCGCAATATGCAGAACCAATTGTATTTTACGCAGATCTTTGCTAAATAGTGAGGTCTGAAGTCTGAAGTCGGATGTCAGAAGCAGAAGTCAGAAGTCTGAAATCAGAAATCCGAAGCTGTAAAATTTAATCAGCAATTTTAATATACAGAGGCATCAGACCTCCGACTTCCGACCTCCGGTCTACCGCTTTTCCGGTTTCCGGACCCCTCCATTCCGCGTTTTCGGGTTATATTGTGCTCTAAATCGGGATAAGTACATGAGCAAGGTGATAATTTCTGTAAAGAATCTTACCAAAAATTATGGCAATTTCGAAGCAGTAAAAGGCATCAGCTTCGATGTTATGGAAGGCGAGATATTCGGGTTACTGGGCCCTAACGGAGCCGGTAAATCAACCTCTCTCGAAATTATTGAAACCCTGCGTGAAAAAACAGGCGGTGAAGTATGGGTGAACGGGTTCAACCTCGACGAAGATCCCAATTCAATAAAACAGATCATTGGTGTACAGTTGCAGACATCAGGTTTCTATCCCGGTTTAAGCCTGGTAGAGCTGATCGATCTGTTTGCCGGTTTATATAATCGCCGCATAAATCCAAACGACCTGCTGAAAATGGTAAACCTCGAAGACAAGGCAAAAGCCAAATTCAAGGACCTCAGCGGTGGTCAAAAACAACGTTTTTCGATTGCTACCACGCTTATCAATGATCCTAAGATCATTTTCCTGGATGAGCCCACCACGGGCCTCGATCCGCAGGCGCGCCGCAATTTGTGGGACCTTATAAAAACAATCCGCGCCAAAGGCACTACCGTGATCATTACCACCCATTATATGGATGAAGCCGAAGTGTTGTGCGACCGTATCGCCATCATCGATGCCGGTAAGATCATTGCACTGGCTACTCCCGATAAACTCATCGACGATCTGGTTGCAACTGGATTTGAACGCCCCAAAGAAGTAAAAAAAGCCAACCTCGAAGATGTGTTTATTGTTTTAACGGGGCACGCCTTACGAGAAGAATAATGTACAAATGTGCAAATGGAAATCATTGAAGTTTACTGTATTTCATTTGCGCATTTTCGAATTTTCAAATTAGCAAATTACCATTATGGATTTACGCTATCCCATTGGCAAATATGAGCCACAGCCATTTTCTGATAAACAGAAACGCGAGTGGCTGCAGGACATTCAGTTTCTTCCCGGATTACTGGAAATGGCCATTGAGAACATGGATGAAAAACAATTGAATACGCCTTATCGCGATGGCGGCTGGACGGTAAAACAAGTGGTGCATCATGTGGCCGACAGTCATGTGAACGCCTATATTCGTTTTAAACTGGGCTTAACGGAAGACAATCCAACCATAAAGCCCTACGAAGAAGCATTGTGGGCCAACCTGGCAGATGTATCGGCGGTTCCGATCAATATTTCCATTACGTTGTTATATGCTTTACATACCCGCTGGCATTCAGCCCTGCTGAATTTGCCAAACGATAAATGGAACCGTACGGTATTTCATCCCGAAGCAAAAAAAGAGATGACCCTTTGGTACATGCTGGGAAGTTATGCCTGGCATGGCAAACACCATGTGGCGCATGTAACTTCGTTAAAGGAAAGAATGGGATGGTAAGGCTTTGAACATTGAATATTGAACATTGAACATTGAATATTGAATATTGAAGTTGAATATGCGAGATCTGAAATGGAAAATCCTGAAGTCGGAATATTTATTTAAGGATCTGTGGTTTACAGTACGCAAGGATACCTGCGAAAGACCCGATGGTCAGATCGTTTCACCGTACTATGTATATGAATTTCCAACCTGGGTAACGGCGCTGGCTTTAACAGAAGATGGAAAAGTAATTCTGGAACGGCAATATCGCCATGGAATAGGGGACACGGATTATGAAATTCCCGGTGGCTGTGTAGATGATACCGATAAAAATTATGAAGAAGCCATTGCACGTGAATTACTGGAAGAAACAGGATATGCGTTTACGCATTACGAATACCTGGGAAAAATTTCAGCCAATCCTTCTACCAACAATAACTGGATGCATATGTATCTCGCTACCGGTGGCAAAAAAGTAAAGGACCAGGCATTTGACGATAATGAAGATATCGATGTTCAGCTGGTAACGATCGATGAATTAAAACAAATGCTGCGCGAGAATCAGATCATTCAAAGTATGCACGTTACAGCAATTATGTATGGATTGAGTAAATTAGGCGAACTGAAATATTGAGGTCAGAAGTCGGATGTCGGATGTCAGAAATACAGTCTCTTCAGACTTCCGACCTCCGACTTTAGATCTCCGCTACCTCTCCAACTACAAACACACTACCGCATACCAGCACCAGATCATGTTTGCCGGCTTTATGCATGGCTTCTTTTAAAGCAGTATTTACATCGGGATACGCATGTCCGTCCAAACCGATAGATTTGCCTCTCGCTGCCAGTTCATCTTCTGGCAATGCACGTGGTATTTGGGCGCGAGTGAAATAATAACTTGCTTCTTTAGGCAGCAGTGATAATACTTTTTCTATCTCTTTATCTTTTACGAGACCAACTACAATATGCAGATGCTGGTAATCGGTTAGTTCGATCTGTGCCGTGATCTGTTTAAAGCCATCTTCGTTATGGCCTACATCAAGTACTACAACCGGATGATCATGGATCACTTCCCAACGGCCATGCAAACCGGTTAGTTTCTTAACCTGTTTCAATGCCTGCTGTACCTGTTCGTCGGTTATTTTCCAGCCTGCTTTTTGCAGGTGATAAATTACTTCCAGAACAGTAATGCAGTTTTTCGTTTGATAAAAGCCTGGCAGATCGAGTTGATAGCTCTGCCGTTGATCACTATCTGGCTTATTCGCCACCTGCAGTACCAGTTTATGATGTTCGTATTTCCATTCGGCTACGTACCGTTGCGTATCGGCAAAAAACAGAGGCGCCTGTTTTTCATGGGCCACTTTTTCAAAAACAGGTTTTGTTTCGGTAGTGGTTTCACCAATGATCACAGGGACCTGTGGTTTTATAATACCGGCTTTTTCAAAAGCAATGGCGGGGAGTGTATCGCCCAGCAGGTTCATATGGTCCCAGCCGATATTTGTGATCACGGATAGTTCGGGCAGGATCACATTGGTACTGTCGAGCCGGCCTCCCAGTCCTGTTTCAATCACTGCTACATCTACCTGTTGCTGCACAAAATACTCGAATGCCATGGCAACGGTCAGCTCAAAAAAGGAAGGTTCTATTTCATCGATCGCGGGTTGAATGCGTTCTACAAAATCAGCGATAAACTGTTTGTCGATCATTTCTCCATCTACGCGAAAGCGTTCCCTGAAATCTTTCAGATGGGGTGACGTATACAAACCTGTTTTATAACCGGCCGTTTGCAGTATAGCGGCCAGCATATGACTTGTAGAGCCTTTGCCATTGGTGCCGGCAATATGTATTGTTTTGAATTTTGTTTGCGGATTGCCCAGGTATTCACAAAGCCTGAGTGTGTTGGTCAGATCCTTTTTATAGGCGGCTGCGCCAATCCGGCTGAACATCGGCAGCCGGGTAAACAAATAGTTCGTCGCTTGCTCGTAGGTCATCGGCATAATTAGGGCGACAAAGCTAAGGAATGGGAATGAGAAATGAGGAATGAGAAATATGAAATGAAAAACGAAGAATGAAGGATGGGAAATGAAAAATGAAGAATGAAAAATGAGAAATTAAAAAGGGAATGACGCCATTGAGAATTCGACAAAAAAGTATATTCCCTTTTTCATTTCATATTCCAAATTTTTCATTTTTAATTTTTCTCAGCCTCTCACTTTGAAACTTACCAATACTGTTCCCGTTTGTTCATCGGGGCCGCTGGGATTGGCATTTAATTTTGATTTACGAACAATTTCGATGGCTTTATTTTTGTAAAACTCATCCGATGTGGTAGAGCCTCTTAACTGATATGTAGCGCTGATCACATTACCGCTTTTATCTACCCTGATATCTACGGCGACGGTGGCATTTTCATTAAAGTCATCCTGATACCTATACTGACTAATAAAAGTGCGGCCTGATAAACCACTTTTGATAGCAATACCGGAACCACGGCCACCGCCTTTATAATTTTTTGAATCGGGGTTACCGCCGGGGCTGCCCTGATCGCCATTACCGCCTGCAATTCCTTCATTACCACCTTTTTTGTAGGTATTGGCTTCATTACCGCCTGTACCGGTGCCATTTACTCCTTTAAATACCGCCTTGGGGCGCGGAGCAGGTGGCGCAGGATTTTCAACCGGTGTGGGATTTTTAACAGGTTTGCTTTTAACCACTTCCTTTTCGGGTACTTTGGTAGCTTCGGGCTTTACAATGGGTGGTTTTTTAATAACCGGCGCTTCTGCATCTTTGTCGTCTGTTTCGATATCTTTTACATCTTCTTTAGCCACCGCTACTTTGGGCGGAGTGTAAGTCTGTTCATGACTGGCCGGGGCCGGTTCGCCGGGTTCAAACGCCTGGTTGGTACCCAAACCTACATCACTATTGCCGAGGTTCACTTCCAAACCTTCTTCAACAGGCGGCTCGGGCAATGGAGGCATGCCCCATTTTACAAAAAAGAATATCACCAGCATTAATGCACATACCAATGCGGTATAGCTGCCGGCCTGTATATTTTTCTTTGAATCAAATTCTTCTGTCATATTGTTGGCTAAATTCGACATACTAAGTTACCACTGTTTATATTGTAATACAACAATAATGCTAATTTGAACAACAAAGGATGCATGGTAGTGTTGCCGAACTCTATTTTTAACGTTTGTTTTAGGAAAGGCACGAGTGGTGAACAGGCTATGCAAACAGCAGTTTTCACGGCCTGGTGGCCACTGCGGCTTCACCCAATTTTATGGTATAACCATGCCGGCGCCCATTTCATTATTTGTGCTATCAACCACCAGCGACGGCTAATGTATATGCGCCATTTCTTTTTTTCGATGCCCTGCATAATTTGGCGGGCTGTTTTATCAAGCGGCACTACCCAGAATTGTTTATCGGCCTTTGCCATTTTAGTGGCTACAAATCCCGGCTGAATATCCGTAACGGCCACATTCACTTTCATTTTTTTGGCCTTAATATGCAAACCTTCCATATACGTGCTCATAAATGCCTTGCTGGCGCTATATGCAGGCGCCACACTGTTGCCTCTGTTGGCCGCAATGGAAGAGGTGGCGGCTATTTGTCCGGAGCCCTGTTGTACAAAATAATTAAAGGCGTAGTGAACGATCTCTATAAAGCCTTTTACATTAGTTTGGTATGTTGTTTTATCAATTGTCCAGTCGAGCGTGGCGCTCGTATCGCCATAACCGGCATTGTAGATCAAAAGATCCATTCCGCCGGTTTGCTGTAACAGCGAGGTGAGATGTGCGATATTATCGTTCTCCTGCACATCGAAGCATTCAGTAAAAATTTTTGCAGGATATTGTTGCTGCAGTTCATGCAGCAATTCTTTTCTTCTGCCGGTTATGCCTACTATATGGCCCGACTTTGCATATAATTCTGCCAGTGCTTTTCCGATGCCGGAAGTAGCGCCGATAATGATCACTCTTTTGTTTGAAGTAACTGTCATCATCTTTTTCCTCCAAGCACGCCCATAAACTGTTTCCAGGGGCCAACGGCTTCGTTGTATTGTTTGGCCATAACGCGGCTGATCTGATGAATATGGGTAAGATCATGCACTACCCAGGCTGCCAGCAGTTGCCGCAATGTTACTGTGCCTAAGATTGGATGAATGCCGGTGAGGTCGAGCATTTCTTCGGTTATATTCATTTCATTCAGCAGAAGCAGATTGTCTTTGCGCAGGGCCTTAAACTCATCCAGCAACCGGTTCATTTTTTTGCCTTTGCTTTCTTTTTTATGGCCTTCCATATCAAATGGAATAAAATTTTTATCGCCCGTGCCCAGGACCACTTGTACACGCGGGATCCAATCGGTTTTTTCGCCAAAGATCAAATGGGCAACAATCTCCAAAGGGCTCCATGTGTCGCCGCCTTCATTATTTTCTGTCCATTCATCATCCAGCCCATATAACAATGTTTCTATTACCTGCGGTGTTCTTTCAAGGATTGGCAGGGCTTGTTGTAAGTCGAATTGCATATAGGGATAGTTTAAGTAAAATTAACAATAAGGAGCAAGACTCTGGAAAGAAGAATCAAGACATAAAACGCAGGAGATCGGAATTGGAAGAGTTGTATTCTCAAGGGATATTATGCAGTACTTTGTTGAGTTCTTGTTCGTACTTTGTTGGGTATTTGTTGGGAAAAAAGGGGTGTTTTCCCAATGAAGACCCAACGAAACCCCAATAAATACCCAACAAAGTACAAGTGATGTAAAAATTAAAGGGACTCCCTATAAGGAAATCCCTTTTAAAAGATATAGTAAGAAATAATATTTTCTATTTCATTGACGATTGACCATTCAACTTATCAATGCGCGAAATCCGCCTCATAATTTCCGCTGATACGCTCCATGGGAGGATTGAAATAACCGAATTTTACATTTGGAAATTCTTCATGAATTAATTCCTGTAATTGTTTTATTCCAAGCAGATCACCTGTTTCGTAGGCGCCGATCTTTCCCATATACCAGTCGGGGTCAATATTGAAATTCCGCCACTGGATCATGTTCAGATCTGTATCAATGATCAGCTTGCGCAGCGCTTCATATTCTTCCTCACTATCCGTCATACCCGGAAAAACAAAATAATTGATACTCGTCCAGCCATTGTAACTGCGAACCACTTTCAAACTTTCAATAATATCTTCGAACTGGTAATTGTTGGGACGATAATAGGCCTCGTAAATATGCTTACGTGCCGAATTAGTGCTTACGCGAATGGAATTCAGTCCGGCTTCACACAACGCTTTTACGGCATCCGGTTTTGAACCGTTGGTATTGATATTGATACTGCCTTTTTGTGTATGCTTGCGTATTTCGATAATAGACTCACGAATGGTTTCCCACATCAGCAGGGGCTCGCCTTCGCAGCCCTGTCCGAAACTAACGATCGGGAACGGTGCTGTTTCAAGATGTGGTACGGTGAATTCCACAATTTCTTCTGCTGTAGGTTTAAACGTGAGGCGGTCCTGTGTTGACACGATTTCTTCTTCCTGCGGTTGAAAAGAAATACAACCAATGCAGTTTGCATTACAGGCCGGAGAAGAAGGAACGGGACATTCCCAGCGGCTCATGAAGTAATTGCGGGCGGCCGGACAATTATACGTGAGACAACAATTTTCGGCCAGGTGTTTTACCAGCCGGTTGTGCGGATAGGCTTTCAAAAAAGTATCCACACCTGTATGAATGCGTTTGGTATCAAAACCACTGCATTCCTGCCTGATATCCTGCTCAATGCGAACGGCGGGTACGTAAAAAGCGTCATTTTGCCAGCCTACGGCTGTATAGCAAAACAGGGGCAGGGTAGGTGCGTCGGCGGCAGTTTCATAAGCTGCCAGATACAAACCGGTATGTGCAGGAGGAATAAATGCGGCAACGGCCCAGCCTTTATCGCACAGACGCATTTGTCCGGTTTTTACATCTATACCAATACCCCGGCGACCGGGTAATTCATACAGGGAGCCGCCATCGGGCAGGGCAATCCAGTCTTCAACCGGCACCTCAAAAGCGTCCCATCCGGCGCGGCCGGTTGCATACAAAGTAGTATCCTCAAAAATCTTCCCTTTTCCGTCGGAATAGAGTAAATACGGCGATTGTTTTAACATATTTTATCTCGTGAATCGTGAATCGGCAATCGTGAATTAACTGCCGATTGCCGACTGCCGATTCACGATCCCAAATAATGTCTGCAAAATTCGTGAATTTGATCGAGTTCTTCGAATTGAAGATTCTTCTGTAAATCAAAGCGATACGATCCGTTACCCGAAGTATCGATGGTAATGCAGTCGTATTGGGCGTCAATATGGTCTACATTCGACCAGATAATAAATTTGCTGTCGGGCAGATCGGGAATGGTAATACCGGTATGGTGAATGGCCACATATTCGGTATTGATCGTTTTTTTCTCGCACCAGAACAGGTAGCTGTAGGCCAGGCTCATCAAAAGGTGACCGATGCCCATGACCCAGCCGCCGTGTGTGCATAGGTTCACACCAATGCCCAGAAAGAAAACAATTTCTACCAGCCTGAAGAAAAGATTGACCACCGGCAGCTCCGACGCAATATTGTTCCCCGCAAAGGCAAGTATAAAAATATCAAGCGCCATAAATACGAGGCAGCCGAGGTAAAGCGGACTGGAATGTGGTTCTCTCAAATGTGAAATAGCATGCACCAATATTAACGCTCCGGCGGCAAGATGAAGGTAACGGCCCGAACGTTTCAGTTTCCGGAATGCTGGATGAACAACAGGAAAGGCTATAGAGTTCATACGGCAGTAGTTTTGGAATGAGATGCATTTTGGGAATAATTCCATAAATTAATTTGAAAATGTGCTAATTTGAAAATTTGAAAATGAAATACAGCGCGCGGCATAAGACCATTTTCAAATTAGCACATTTTCAAATTTTCAAATTAATATAATGGAACAACCCGATAAACTCAACCGCATTGTAGAGGCCCGGATGAAACTGAAGAACCGGTTCGAAGAAAAGATGAAGCAAACACCCTCTGTGGCCGATGCACGACCTATGGGTACCGGTAAGGCTAACCGCCATGGTATGCCCGAAATTCCGGTAGGGCAGATTGAGACCAAAAAATGGCCGGTGCTGGATCTGGGCATTGAACCTGATATTCCTTTAAACGAATGGCAATTAAAAATAGATGGTGACGTAGAGAACCCGGTAACATTAAACTGGGAAGCGTTTATGGCATTGCCGCAAACGGAAGATATATCAGATTTTCATTGTGTAACCACCTGGTCGAAATTAAATATGCAATGGAAAGGAGTTCGGTTTATGGATCTTGCCGCCCTGGTACAGCCGAAAGACACGGCCACGCATATTCTTTGCTATGGTTACGATGATTACACCACTAATGTGTCGCTCGAAGAAGCACTGAAACCCGATGTACTGCTGGTACATACATTCGAAGGAAAGCCGTTACCCAAAGAGCACGGTGGCCCGGTTCGTATGATCACCCCGCAACTTTATGCATGGAAAGGCTCGAAATGGATCAACCGCATCGAATTTCTGAAAGAAAATGTACTGGGTTTCTGGGAAGAAAGAGGATATTCGAATACGGCATATCCGTGGCGGAATGATAGGTATAGCTGAGGAAGACAGTAGCGATTGGCTACATCCAAAACATAACCCGCAATTTTTTTGTATGGACACTAAAGTTCAAAACTATATATCAACTCAATCATTGGATAGACAAAGTGTTTTGAAGCGTCTGGAAAAACACATGATAATTTAAGATACGGTCCCGATATTCTCGCCTTGCTTATAATGCGTGCCGGTATTGGCAATGAGCTTTACCGGCTTTTCAAATAACATGATTATATCTGAACCGCCAAAGGCAAAATAACCAAATTCGTCGCCTTTTACCAGTTGAGTTTCTTCTTCGGCCGTAATAACTACCGACGAAATATGACCCATACCAACAGGTATTACAGCAACAAGGCCTACGGGGGATTCAATGATTATATGCGCCCGTGTGTGCGTAAACTGAAAACCAATATCATCAATATTCTCCAGAGAGCCATCGGGTTTTTTTGCTTCTGTTATCCAGGTTGTGGCCGGAGTTTTTTTAACTTCTTTTATAATACCGCTTACGGGTACATGAAATCGATGATAGTCTGTTATTGCTAAAAAGCTGTGGGTAAATATGCCTTTATTGAATGAGTCCTTATAATGGCTGCCATCGAGCAGGGTTTTAATAGAATAAGTTTCGCCTTTAACAGTTATGGTTGAATCATCAGCGATTTCCCATTTACCCATAAAGGTGCTGTCGGCCGGAGAAACAATAATGTTATCATTACACCTTTCGGCTATAGGTCTTTTTCCCGGTTTTAACTGCCGGGCCAGAAACTGGTTATAGGATAGCCAGCCGCCTGGTCCTTTAATATAGTCTTCAATTTTATACTCAGGATTATTGATAAAACTGTCGAGCGTTTCTGTTGATTCAATGGTATCCAGAAAGTTGCCTCTTGCCTGTACAAACTCATTGATCCACGCATTAAAGGCTGGATCTTTTTTTAAGATCTCATCGGGCGATTTGCCAAGAACAAAATAAAATTTCCGTACAGATGGCATCAATGCTTCTTCTGTTGGTATATGTGTTAGTATATTGTTGAGGTATTGGTAAAAGTCCGGTAAACAATTCATTCCTGGCTCGTTAGCCTGCTCCAATGCGTAATTAACCGCATTCTTAAGTTCCACATTTGAGTTCAGAAGATGTTGCAATTTTTGAACAACTGCCTGCATAGCCATATAAATTAATTTATGCGTCAATACTTATTGCAATTGTTAAACCATCTGACAAAGGTGGAAGATTCACATGCCAGCAAAACAATGCACTATTGGGATTGTCAGGTTCATTGCATGCGTGGCATAATTATTTTCTTATTTGTATTAATAATCAATAGCTATGGCAGAACACGTGAATCCAAAAAAATCAGAGTGTCCCACTCCGGCCGGCATACTGGTTATCATTGGTGGAAAAGAAAACAAAGGTGAAGAGTCAGGTCAGAAAGGAAAGGCAGAGAATGTGATCCCGCTTGAAATATTAAAAACCTTCATGGGCTATATCAAAAAAAAGAACCCTGTTGTTGAAGTAATTACTTCGGCAAGCGAAGAAGGGGAAGAATCTTTTAAAGAATATCGAAATCTTTTCAAAGAAATTGACGTAACAGAAGTGCGTCATATGCACCATAACTCAAGGGAGGAGGCATTGAACGATCAGCTTGCCGAACGCGTTGAACAGGCTGACGCTTTTTTCTTTTCAGGAGGCGACCAGTTAAAATTAACCACGATCTACGGTGGTTTGCCATTGCTCACACAATTAAAGAAAAGATACATCAATACACCTGTTGTTATTGGCGGTACCAGCGCCGGCGCCATGGCCCTTTCAACGCCTATGATCTATGCCGGCAGCAAGGATGTGGAAGAGATAAGCGGTGAAATAAAGATCACCACAGGGCTTGAATTTTTGAAAGATGTATGCATCGATACACATTTTGTACACCGCGGCCGGTTTGTGCGGATGGCGCAGGTGATTGTTTCCAACCCATCCTGCATTGGTCTTGGTATAGACGAAGATACCGCAGTTGTGGTACGCAATGGGCTTGAAACAGAAATTATAGGCAGCGGCACCGTGATCGTTATGGATGGTTCCACCATCACCAATTCCAATTTTACAGAATTCCCCGACAAGCCCGCAGTTTCTATCCGGGACCTGAAAGTGCATTTATTGGCGAGAGGCGACAAATACTATATTCCGCAACCCAATCCTCCGCACAAATAGCCTTGCACAAGATCTGTTGCTTCTGTCCTTTATGATTTAGTAATTGCTGACCAGGAAAGCGTCACCTTTCTTCCACACTGATATAGCAATTCATAAACCGGCTGTTATCAAGCTCGCTAATAACCATCTGGCCGGATTTATATTCCATTTCAACCAACGCAATACCGTCTGAATAACCGCTTTTCAAATTCTTCATAACTACGGCTGAAGTTACCAGGCCAAAAGGACCCAGGAGAGCTATTACATGTGAAGCTGTGGTAAACCTGTTTAAATTGCTGATCATCAATCGCATGGCGTTTAAATTTATTCGTTTCCGGGAATTGACCAGGTATAGTGTACAAGGGAGAACGGCAGAAGGGAATTACACAATAGAAAGTCAGTAGCTGAAGTTAAGCTTTTTATTGGTAATAAGCTGATTTATTATTTTAGTAACAAATAGCTTGTTTTTGCTTCATAGAGTTATGCAACAAGCAAAAATTACTATATTTGCATTATCTCAGTTTTATTCGTCAAGCATGCCTCCTTTCTTTTTTGACGAATCATGATTTTAAGTAGTTTATAAGTGCCATTTATCGTATCATGATTTTCTTGTTCGTTTATCAGTAGAATTTTTGTATCAGGATTTTTTGTTCGAGTTCGTCAGTTTCATTAAGAGTTTTAGCAAGCCTTTAATTAGTTAACTTATTAAAATTAACGTTATGAAGCTTTCTGAATTTATTCTGTTAAATGAAGAGGATAAAAAAAGCGCCGTAATGGGTAATGCAGTTGCTTTGGCTCAAAGAACCTACCCCGACATCATCATCTTTCTCTTTCAGATGGACAATTATTACATAGAAGCCTATTGCAACAAAGCCAGCAAGATGATTGAAGAATACAGGGTATTGCCAGATGCGAATGCAATCGGCCATTACCTGGAATCCATTCCAATTGATGACTTATTAAATTGATTATTTTACTAAATACCAGCCGGCTCCGGTTTGAAGGCCGGAGCAGGCCGGTAAAATAACTTATTGAAATGTAAAAAAGAAGTACTACCTTCACGTCGTTAATTTGAGCCTCGCATTAGTATTCATTAATTACATTGCCTTTTTATCTGCATTATAGTTAGTTTTTGCTTCTTGCCTTACTCGAAATTTATCATCAATTAATTTTTACAAATGAACATTTACGTTTCAAATTTAAGCTTCGACGTACAGGATGAAGACTTAAAAGATTTTTTCGCTCCTTATGGAGAAGTTACTTCAGCTAAAGTTATTACAGACAGAGAAACCGGCAGATCAAGAGGTTTCGGATTTGTTGAAATGGCAGATGAAGCCGCATCAAAAAAAGCAATCGCTGAACTTGATGGAGCTACTGTAGAAAACAGAACAATCAGTGTATCTGTTGCAAAGCCAAAAGAAGACAGAGGCTCTCGTGGTGGTAATGGCAGAAGTGGTTTCAATAACTCGAATAGTTATAACAGAAATAGATATTAAAGTTATTTTGACTTCAGATAAAGCCCCGAAAGGGGCTTTTGTCGTTTAATCAATCGAGTGCTGCGTGCAACTATTTTCGTACCTTATAGGTATGAATAAGATCAATGTCAACGATGCCATATTCCTGCAGGCTGTGGAAGCCATCGACACCGGCAATATATCATTGCTGAAAGATCTTCTCGACAAGCATCCGCGACTTGTTCATAACAGAGCCGGTACACCGGACGAAGAAGGTTATTTCAAGGACCCATACCTGTTATGGTTTGTAGCAGATAATCCCATCAGGCACCCGAAATTGCCCGCCAATATTACGGAGATCACCGCATCGATCATTCAAAAGCAAAAACAGGAGAATGTAAGCACGATGCAATTTCAACTGGATTATACATTGGGTCTGGTAGCTACAGGTCGCATTGCCCGTGAAAGTGGTGTGCAGATCGCATTGATGGACCTCCTGATCGATGAAGGCGCAACACCAGGCAAAGGCGCCGGCGCACTGGCACATGGCAATAAGGAAGCTGCAGCGCATTTAATTGAACGCGGCGGCCAACTTACGTTGTCGGTTGCACTGGGGCTTGACCGTATGAATGATGTTATGCGCCTGCTTAATGATGCCAGCGCTTCTGAAAAACAAACAGCATTGATGACAGCTGCATTCTATGGAAAAGCTGACATGATCGATTTGCTGTTAAAACACGGCGCTGATCCCAATGGCTTTATCGAAAGCCCGAGCGGTTTTCATTCGCATGCATCGCCACTTCACCAGGCTGTTGCTTCCGGTTCATTGGAATCGGTAAAACGGTTAGTGGAAGCAGGAGCCAGTCGCGACGTTACAGACAAAATATACGAGGGGACTCCTCTTGAATGGGCTCTGCATATGCAGGCGCAAGAAACCGCAACAAAAGAAGAAAAGGAAAAGTATGCTGCTGTTGCGGCGTATTTGTCAACGGTTGATGGTCAATTGTGAAATTTCACATTTCACGAATACAACTCCACTTTGCTTTCACAGATGGTGTTTTAAACATAGCATTCATTTCCCAGGCGTTTACTGATTATGCCTTTCAAACTCAAAAGAATTTTATCAGGTCGCAAGGTAATCGACGGCTTCTTTTCGTGGATTTTTCCTGTCTGGCAGCTCACATTTACATGTGCTAAATTACTTACATCGAAAACGCTCTTTATAAGTTTCCCAAAACAGCTTTTTAGTCTCCTTTTTGGAAATCATTCCTTCCGGATCAGTTAGCCATATTTCTGCAAACAAGATTGTTATCCAACGATAGTCTCACGTTAATTATTGAAAATGAAGGGTTAATATTTCAATTTGGTTCATTCTTTTTCTTTTGCTTTAAAGCTAAATTGTTATGGCATACGGATTGGAAATCTGTACTTATTAAAACCGATTCCGTATGAGAACTCCCGTACCCACAACCTTCTTAATTCATTGCTCTTGTCACCGAAGAGCTATTTGCTTCCTGCTATTCTTATTATCATTTACTTGTAATGCTCAAACAGGGACATGGACATGGATGAGCGGTGATAACACAGCCAGCCATGCGGCCGTGTATGGTACAAAGGGCACCCCTGCTGCCTCCAACAAGCCGAGTAGCAGGGATAGTCACAGCGGCTGGAAGGATGCGTCTGGTAATTTTTGGATTTTTGGCGGCATTGATTATAATGGAAAATATAATAATGACCTTTGGAAATACACAACCAGCTCGGGGCTATGGAGCTGGATGAGCGGTGACAATACGACTAACCAAAAAGGTGCATACGGTACCAAAGGCTCTGCGGCAGCGACCAATAAACCAGGCGCCAGACAAGGACAAACGGCCTGGATTGATGCAAGCGGTAATTTCTGGATTTTTGGCGGTCAGGGTTACGATGGATCAGGCACGCTTGGCTACCTAAACGATTTATGGAAATATAACCCGTCTTCCGGTCAATGGACATGGATAAGCGGCGACAATACAGCAGATCCTGCCGGCGTATATGGCACCCAGGGAACGGCAGCCGCATCTAACAAGCCAGGAGGAAGAGGTTTCGTTGCAAGCTGGGTTGATGCTTCAGGCAATTTCTGGATTTTTGGAGGGCGCGGTTCGGCATCCTCAGCCGATATGAATGATTTATGGAAATACAACCCAACAGCAGCCCAATGGACCTGGATGAGTGGTGATAATATCACTAATACTACCGGAGTATATGGTGCTAAAGGTACGGCGGCACCTTCAAATAAACCAGGTAGCCGCGATAGTCCATCTGGCTGGGTAGATGCTGCCGGTAATTTTTGGCTATTTGGCGGCGAGGATATAAGTAGCAATGATTTCAACGATCTATGGAAATATAGTACCACTACAGGGCAATGGACCTGGTTAAGTGGTGACAATACAACTAATAATAAGGGGGTATATGGTACTAAAGGTACAGGTGCGGTAACCAATAAACCAGGCGCCAGGGCCGGACAAAACGTTGTGATTGATAACGCCGGTAACGTGTGGCTTTTTGGCGGCAATGGATATGATGCATCAGGCTCAAAGGGATACCTGAACGATATTTGGGTTTATAAAAGTGCTACCAACACCTGGACCTGGGAAAATGGAGATATTGGTGCAAATAGCGCAGGTGTTTATGGTGTATTGGGAACCGGCGCTGCTGCCAATAAACCAGGCGGCAGGGCATGGGGATCAGCCTGGTTGGATGCAACTAACAACTTGTGGGTTTTTGGAGGCGTTGTCAACACCGGGGATATGAATGATCTTTTTAAATTAAATTCTCTTACTATAATCCTGCCGATACGCGATATTTCATTGCGGGGTACACATAGAAACTATGACAACGTATTGATTTGGGAAACTTACGGCGAAGAAAACACCGACCGGTTTGTTATAGAAAGAAGTAAAAACGGTATAGATTTTACGGGTGTGGGGACTGTTGCAGCGGCAGGCAGGGGCGATAACCATTATTCATTTAATGATTTTGGAGCGGCTGGAACACTTTTCTATTACCGCATACAAAATAAAGATTTGGATGGGCAGGTTTATTATTCGCGAGCTATTACACTTGCAGCAGATTCATCAAACGCAAGGATCAGCGTTTTTCCCAATCCGGCTATTAACAATGTTATTTTGCAGGTAACTGATAATAGTTTGCTCAATTCGATGGTTAAGTTATACGATGCCGGTGGGCGATTGGTTCAACAAATCCGAATCACCAGCCAACAGCAACAAATAGATTTGAGCCGTTGCGCTAAAGGGATTTTCATCCTTTCGCTTTCTAACGGAAAGACATTCACAATTATGAAAGAGTAAGTTAAAACAGTAGTGACATCGTGGGAGGGAAAGCATATGGATCGCAAAGCGGATCATCTATTCTTTAACGTTCGCAACGTTATCGAGTATCGAACATTCGTAACAGGAGCTGTACTGTGCTCCCAATCATTTCTGGCAGGTCCCTGCATGATGTATAGGGACCGTCGCCTCACAGGTAAGGAGATCACTGATCTTTTTGTGCGCGACGATTTATCATAAGGCCGTAATTTAAACGTGCAATCAGCACTCAGGGAAAGCCCGGCAATGATTTCAAATGGCGGCGCATCCCGATGCCAGTTGATCACCGCATCAACCGGATATTCAGTTACCAGCAATTCGGCGATCTGATCACGATTGATCAATACCTGTTTGGCAACCCGGTCAACAACCCAATGAAAAGTTTCCGGTATTTCATTTCCCCGGGTCAGTTGTCTTGACGAAAAATCATAATCATAGCCAAAGCTGGCCACTTTTCTTTTGGCGGTATATTGATGAAATACCATTTCATGAAGCTCAATCTGTTGAATGACTGCTGTCAATAGCTGCTCCTCATCCGGATCAATAAATTCAGGATAATAAGAAAATCCTTCCGGAAGTACCGGTAATTCATCAAACAAGGTAAGCATGCGATAAAGGTAAAAAATCCCATGCCAGGAAAACGAGAGAAAACAGAGGCGAACAGACATTACCTGTTACTACAGCCCTTATTTCAACGACTCATAAACTTCCGCCTCAATAATACTCAGCGTTCCCTTCGCCTTCGAATCATCGCGGGCTACGCCATCGTCTAATTTCTTGCCTGAAACTTCTATCATTTCTTTACCGGCATTATTGTTTGATGAAGCGGCCAGCTGAATTCTTACTTTCTTTCCTTTAAATGGTTTGCATTGAATGGTGTAATAACCAAGTGTGGGCGACGTGCTTCCCGAAAAAACTTCATGTCCGTCGACAGTGATCACCAACGGATAAGCACGTGTGCGGAAGTTATTTAATTTAAGCGTTATCTCACTCACCGTAGCTGAGCGCTCCAGTTCATATTCTATCCATGCCGTAGATAGCTTTCCATCATTTACCCAGTCGCTTAATTCGTTATCGTCGTAACTGGCAAAAGCACTATCGGCATGAGCGCCTGCAGTAGCTTTTACTATGGTAATGGGTGTACGCGTGATGGTATATGAAGGTGTTGATGGCGTTGGTCCGCGATCGAGATGACAGGGAAGTCCGGCTGAAGGTAATATAGTCGACAATCCGTTCTGCTCACTGAATGCTACAGTGGTTAGCTGCAGGAACGCCTCTTTTAAACTATCAGCAGTGACCTTAACGGTAATTGTTCCGGGCGTAGTGGTTGATCGAAGGAGTACTCTGTTTACACCATTCTCTACCGGTAAGCTTTGGGCAAGGATATAATTATCGGGCCCCATGGCCATGCCGCCTCTCCAGGTGGCCGGACCGTCTACCGTAAAATGGATCATATTTAATGCCGTAGGACATCTGTTGCCATTAGCATCAACCACTTCTACCTGCACCAGCATAAGGTCCTGACAATCGGCGCGGCAGGGAACAGGTCGTTCTACTGCGGTTAATTTAAGCGCTACCGGTTTACCCACTGTATTGATCTGTGTTTTGCAAACCTCTTTTCCTTTATCATCATATCCAATAGCGGCTATAGTGCCGGGTTGCCATGTTATGTTTTTGAATGTGAACAAAAAGCCGTCGCTTTTTTCACCATAACCCAATGACTGATTGTTCACACGCAGTTCAACTTTATCGGCCGTAGAAACTACAAAAATATCTTTCTTTACGCCCGGCTCATAGTTCCAGTGACCTATAATATGGATGTGTTGTTTTTCAGGATTCACCCATCCATCCCACATTACCTGATTGGCATAGTAGTTTTGTTTTTTAATGCGTAGTGCATCTACTTCACCACTGCGGCGATAATTTTCTGCCCCGCGATGATGGGTATTGGTTTCAGCAAAAACAATATTAACGCCGCCTGAACTTACACGCTTGCCGGTGCCGGGCCGCTCACGCCAGAACTCATACCAGCGCTTTACATTTTCTACGGCATGCGATTCCATATTGCGATTGTATATGGACGCGTTTTGTCCGTTGTACAGTGGTCCGTCGCCATCTTTATGATAGGGCGGTGTATAATCATCCCAGTATTTGCGTGAGCCTTCATCTCTTGAATATTCCATGGCCCACATGGGTATATGCGCGCTTTTGTTGGTGTAAAGCATTTCTCCCCCATATTCAGCGACTTTACTGTCGAGCATTTCGCGTGAACCGATAGCACGACCGCCATGCGGATCGTATTTGTCACGAATGTCTTTCATTTCCTGCATGTGCTGTTCACTGATGCTTTCATTACCTGATTCATAAAAAATAATACTCGGGTTATTTTTGTTGTAAATGATTGCGTCGCGCATAACGGCTTTACGTTGTTCCCAACGTACGCCTTCTATGTCATGTTCTGCATCGCCTGCCTGCATTGATTGCATAAGTCCAACACGGTCGCAGCTTTCTATATCCTGTTTCCAGGGCGTGATGTGCATCCAGCGTACCAGATTGCCATTGCCTTCTACCATCAGGTTATTGCTATAATCGCTTAACCAGGCAGGTACGGCATTACCAATCGCCGGCCATTCATTACTTGTTCTTTGTGCATAGCCATGCACCATGATCACCCGGTCATTCAGATAGATCATGCCATCTTTAAAAGCTGTTTTGCGAAAACCGGTTTTGTTATCTACGATATCGATTGGTTTGCCGTCAATTTTTAGAATTGTTTGAACCGTATATAAATAGCCATAACCCCAGCTCCAGAAGTTTAAGCTGTTCACAGATGCAGCCGCACGCACTGTTGTTGTTGAGCCGGGCGCTACAGTGGCCTGGTCGCCGGTAAATGTTTTTACGGGTTTTCCGTTTATATCAAGAATGTTGACTGCATACTGAACCGTTTTGGGCTGCGCATCGTCGTTCTTTATTTCCGATTCGGCATGAACAGTTGCCGAACGGCCGGGGATATTATAATTATCTGCGTAGATATAAGTGCCGGTAGTTCCCAGATGTGTGAATAAAGGAAGTGTTTGATATATTTTGGGCGTTACATGCAGGTAAACATTTTTTGTAATGCCACCATAGTTTGCATTAAAGTTTTTGTCTTCCCACTGGAATTTTGTTTTAGTGGCGCTTTCCTGATAATCCCAGCTGTTGTCGATGCGTACAGACAGTACATTGTCACCATTAAAGTCTACTGCATCTGTTATATCGAAGCCAAATGGCGTAACGCCATTTTCAGAAATGCCGATATGTTTTCCGTTCAGATAAAAATCGCCGGCCTGTCTGATACCCTCAAATTCGAGAAATACTTTTTGGTTTTTTGCAGTCGTGGGTAGTTTAAAATGTTTGCGATACCAGGCAATACCGGTACTCAGATCTTTTATATCTTTTTTAAAAGCATCGTCTTCATTCCATGCGTAGGGTAGGGTAACGGCTTTCCAGGAAGCATCGTTAAATGACACGGCTTCAGCGCCAGCTGCATCGCCGGTATAAACCTTCCAGTCGCTGTTGAAATTATATTTTATGCGTTGGGCACTGAGCTGACAGAATACAAATAGCAGTAGGATTGTTAACAACCTTTTAATCATATGGCTGGATGAATATCTTCAAATATAAATTCCGCTGCCAGCCGAACCGTCCTGCTGAATCCTGTTAATCGATGTGCAAAGACCGGTTTTTACATTTTAAACATTACTAACTCATGCTTTGCGAATTGCAGATATTGTTGCCAGTCGTATAAGGTAATCGCATGTTTACCCGCCCGGATATGATAAGAGATTTCACCACCTACAGGATGGTGTAAAGGCGGCATGCTGTCGACATTAATACCTGGTTTGTGAAACAGAGCATATACTTTACTGGCTTCTTTGGCGCTGAGGAATTCGCCTTTGGGGTCAGACCAGGTGTCTTCAACAGCGCTGGCAACATATAAAGGACGCGGCGCTATAAGAGAAAGGAGCATATGTCCGTCTACCGGCAGTGCATTGATATTTTCGCCATAGGTTGTATACTTTGGTACAAACCAGTGCGGAAAATGAGCTGTGATGATCTGCACAGTCTCTCCATACCATCTGTGTGAAAGTGAGGCGCCGCCTTCACCGGATTCATTGGACACGACCAGTGCAAAACGCTGATCGCTGGCGCCCGCCCATAAGGCAGCTTTGCCGAGTCGCGAATGTCCGATCAGGGCTACTTTTGATGCATTAATGTCTTTGTCTTTTTGCAGGTAATCGTAAATACGACTGAGACCCCAGGCCCAGGCACCCATGGCACACCATTCATCGGGTTGTATATTCAGTACATCTCTTAATGTAGTGCGAATGCCTGTTTTCCATCCTGTGGAAGTATCGGCTTCTATATCGCCGTAATAAGCAGTAGCGAGTGCAAAGCCATTCGAGAGTATTTCTTTTATCGGCCATGATGCGGTGTCTGTTCCGCGCGAAGCCTCCGTAGCCCTATTGTTTACCGCACCTTTTGCCCGATAATAAACCCATCGATCTGATAGCAATATTTCTTTTTCTGATGAAACAGTATGATTACCGCCAAAGTTGTATCCAACAAAAACGGGAACACGCTTTCCTGCATTATTGGGAATGTACAGCAATACATCTGTGTATACGGTGGTATCGGTAGGATGCAGATAAATGCGCACTTGTTTCCGCGTAGCGATTCCTTCTAAGGCATGTTTATCGGTTTCCAGCAGGCGGTAACGAATGGCTATTTTTTTAGCAGGATATTTTCCGAACTGGTTCTCTTCATATAAATGATAAATATAAGGTCGTTGCGTTTGCGTCCATTCTTTGCTGGTAGTAACTTCCTTACCATTAGGCATTTTCAATACATCAGGCAGCGTGTAGGGCGGCACTTTCGATTCATCAGTATTCGATGGCAGAGATTGTTGCGCCCGGCAATTGTTTATTGAAAACAAGGCAAGCTGTACTATTAATAAGCTTTTAATAACATGTGCTACAGGATGCGTATTCATTTGGTTAAGCAATTTCATGACCAAATTAGTACATAAACCGTATTGGTATTGTAAAAATTTTAACATAATCTTTCCCGTCGGAACCTATTTTTGCCGATCAGCAAATGCATTGGCCTATGTTCAATATTTTACTGGTAGAAGATGATGTGGCTGTAGGAGCACTTATTAATAAAGGGCTCAGTGAATCGGGTCATACCGTGAGTGTGGCGCCTGATGGTAATATTGGTCTGGATATGGCCATTAAGAATGAATTTGACGTACTTATTCTTGATATAATGCTGCCGGGAATTAACGGACTTGAATTATGTAAACGCCTGCGCAGCAGCAAAATTTCTACCCCCGTTTTAATGCTTACTGCTTTAGGCAGTACCGAAAACATTGTGAACGGTTTGGATAACGGCGCCGATGATTATCTCGTGAAGCCTTTTAAACTTGCTGAGCTGGAAGCTCGCATCCGTTCGATCATCCGGCGCAAGCAAGGCGGTATGCCCAATAACCTGGAAGTACTGCGATTGCATGATCTTGAAATGAATATATCGGCCAAACAGGTTATCCGCAATGGAAAAAAGATCACACTCACATCTACCGAATACCGTTTACTGGAATACCTGCTTAAAAATAAAGGCCGCGTTTTATCACGCATGGAAATACTGGAAAATGTATGGGGCATTGAATTTAATATCAGCACCAATGTAGTGGATGTATACATTAATTACCTGCGCAAGAAAATTGAAATGGCGCAGGAACCGAAATTACTGCATACGATTGTAGGCATGGGGTATTCACTAAAGGCGCCGGGAGCATGAAGATCCAGACAAAAACAGGTTTGTTGTTTACCATGATTACTGCCGGCACTATTTTAATTGTAAGCTGGACGGTATATTATTTCGCAGCACGTTTTACCAATACCGATTTTCTAAAGCGCCTCGAAATACGCATGGCCATTGCGCAAAAAGTATTATTCGAAAAAAGCAGAACTTCGGTAGAAGCCTATCAGAACCTGCGGCAGGAATACCTTGAACTGCTGCCTCATGAAAAAGAATATGTTATTAAAACCGATACGCTTAGTAAGGCAATGAATGTATTGGAGAAACAGGGTATTTCAAAACAGTTTTTACAACAGGTTATACGGCAAAAAGGAAAGACCACGTATTACCGGCATGATATAACCGATTACGCCGGATTATTTTACCAGGGCGAAGAAGGCAATTATATCATTCTTAAATCTGCGGTGAATGAGTATGGTATAGAAACCATGGGGCACCTGCGCAATACGCTTACCATCACCTTTGTGCTTTCTATTGTAATCGTATATACAACCGGCATATTTTTTTCGCGTAAAACATTTCAGCCTGTAAGGGAAATTATCTCAAAGGCGCGGCACATCGGCGCTTTTAATATGGGATTGCGCATTGAAGAAAAAGAAGGGACTGATGAAATTGCAGAGCTGGCCAAGACCTTTAACAATATGCTCGACCGCATTCAGACTGCCTTCGAAACACAAAATAATTTTATCAGCAATGCGTCGCATGAATTGCGAACGCCGCTTACTACTATTGTGGGTGAAGCCGATTGGGCATTATCGAAAGACAGACAGATCACCGATTACAAACAAACTTTGTCAACCATTCTTAGTCATGCAGAACACCTGCAGAACCTCACAAGCAGATTATTGAAACTTTCCCAGAGCAGTTTCGATGGTAAAAAACAGGAGTATGAACTGATACCGGCAGATGAACTGGTGAACGAAGCCGTTTCTGCTGTAGTGACAATGAGCGGTTGCAACAACTTTGATCTGGTGCTCAGCAACTTTCCCGAGGAGGAGGAAGATATGATCATTTACGGCAATAAAACCCTGTTGCAGCTGGCTTTGGTGAACATTATTTCCAATGCCAGTAAATATTCAAATCAACAACAGGTGGCCGTAGAGATGATCTTTTATGATCAGAATATAAAAATACGGGTTAAAGACAATGGCATCGGTATTCCCGCTGATGAAGTAAAACGGGTATTTGAACCATTTTTCAGAGCCAGCAATTCAGTACAATTTGAAGGGTATGGAGTAGGGCTGCCGCTTTCGATGAACATCATCCGTTTGCACCACGGAAGCATAGAAGTACATTCGGTTGAAAATAAAGGAACTACGGTAGCGATTACACTTCCTGTTCACAGATAAATAATGAACAATGAATATTGAATGAATACTGTTCAATGCCGGCAATGCGTATCTTAGAAAAATGCCAGCAGAAAGAAAAAAAACAGGTAATATTTACAGAGATATTACTTTTTTTATTGCAGTGATCCCGCTTATCAATGCATTTAATTACTACCTCACCTATACCAGGATTTCGTTTAGCATTCATACTCTTATAACTTATTTAATTGATACATTCGAAGGCTACGCGGCCTGGTGGGTAATTCGTTCCATTATAGTATTTCTCGATCGTACGTTGCCGTACGCTCGCAACCCACTGAAACGAATAGGGATCCAACTTATTCTAACTACCGCCGCTGCACTTGGCCTGATCATTATAGCAACTGAATGTATTAATGCCGCCGCAAAAGACACGCCGGTGCCTGCCAGCTTTTACCGGGTTGATATATTTATTTTCATGATCTGGTCGCTGGTAGTCAATGGCATTTACATTGGCCTGCATTATTATATACAGTTCAGGGAATCAGAAAACCTGCGCCATCAGGAAAAGCAGGTAAGACAAGAAGGATTTACTGTAAAAAAAGGCCGGCAGCATTTGCAGATCCTGTTCACCGATATTACCGGCATTTATGTTGAAGGTGATTATGCTATCCTGATCACATACGGCGGCAAAAAATATGTGTTAGATGAATCGCTGGACGCTGCCGAAAAACAATTGCCTCCCGAATTATTTTTCAGGCTCAGCAGAAAATATATAATTAACCGCCATGCAATTATTGGGTTTGAGCGCGCGGAACAATCTAAATTAAATATTTTGCTGGCAGAATTTGACCATTTTCCCCGTACCATCACGGTGAGCAGACTAAAAGCGCCTGCCTTTAAGATCTGGTTTCACCAGGAATAACGCTGTCATTCACTGGTTATTCCTTTTGCACTTTAATATGCCAGGGCCTTTCTGTGCATTTCAACCAGAAAAGGGCTACAGTTGGCCGTTTTTGCGCACGGTTTTTTCATTTTTACTTGTGTGCTATCGTTGCTTTGCCGGAAAAGGAAAATGAAATTGAAATTGGTTTTATTTCTTATAGGTTTTGGTCCTGTTGCGTCTTTGTATGCACAACGTGTTTCCGGGAAAATAGCTGATACCTTATCCCCACATGCCAAAGTGTTGGATAGTATAACCGTAACAGGCGTAAAATCTTTTCTTGAACAAAAAACAGATAAACTGGTGGTGAATATCGCGGGTAGTGGTACGGCTGCCGGCGCAACTGCTTTTGAGATATTACAAAAAATTCCCGGCGTGTTGGTGATCAATGATAAACTTTCGGTAGCAGGAAAAGGTACGCCTGTTATCATGATTGATGGTCGATTGTCGCAGTATACCGATATAATGCAGGTTTTGCGTGATATGAGTGCCGCCGATATTGAGAAGGTAGAATTGATTACCAACCCCGATGTAAAGTTTGACGCTGCCGGCGGCGCCGTTATAAATATCATATTAAAACGAAACGCCAATTTTGGAACGAACGGCAATCTAAACCTAAATGCGGCAACAGGTTTGTATGATAGGACCACGGCGCACACCGACAGAAATTTTTATCGTCATGGCGAGGGGATTTCAGTCAATCACCGCCAGGGTAAGTTAAATGTTTTTGCAGCGTATAATTTTTTGCACAAAAACCAGTTTGATTACAACGAATTTGACCGCTTGATCGGTTCCTACCGGTTCTTTCAATCCAATTATGCTCCCGACTATCAAAACAGCTATTTCTACAGGGCTGGTGCTGACTATTATGCGAATAAGCAAAACACCTTCGGTATTATGATCAGCGGTTTTTCAAGGAACGGGCTAAGTGAATCGCGCAACCATACCTGGCAATCAGATGCTGGTACAGGGCAGCCTGTAAGCGATTTCCAGACCTTTAATAACACCCGCACCAAAAGGGTCAATACCTCGGTAAACGGCAACTGGAAGCACAGCTTTGATTCTTTGGGAAAAGAAGTAAATATCGACATCGATTATTCGAACTTTGCCCTCAATAATACAAGTGATATTATTAACCGGCTATCCAATGGCGCCCAATATCCCAGCCTGCAAATTATTGATAACCCGGTACAGCTTCTGGTATTTAAAGTCGATTATACGCGGCCAATAGGAAAGGATAACAAACTGGAGGCAGGAGTAAAATCGGGCATGGCAAACATTGATAACGATCTCGGTTTTTTTCGAAATAGCATTCAGGATAAAGACCGGAGCACCAAATTCAAATACACTGAAAACATCAATGCAGCCTACGCCTCTTTTCAGCATCAATTTAATAAATGGAAAGTGCAGGGAGGTCTTCGAACAGAACAAACGATTGCCACCGGAAAGATGCAGGGGCAACTGGTGCTGGACAGAAATTACTGGCAAGTTTTTCCTGCTGTTTTTATAACAAGAACACTGAGTAAAGACTTATCGGGTATTTTGCAGTATAGCAAACGCGTAAACAGGCCAGGGTTTCAACAGCAAAACCCATTTGTACAATATCTTGATTCGCTCACGTATTCTAAGGGAAACCCTTTGCTAAAACCTGAAATAGCAGATCAATATAAGTTTTCCCTGGCGTATAAAAATCAACCGTTCTTTTCTGTGAGCTATAATAAAAAGCACGATGTTATTTTTGATAATGCGCCCAACCAGGATGGAAATCTGACTTATACCACTCCTGAAAATCTTGCTTCCTATGAAAATATGGTGGCGGAACTGGATTTTCCAATTGAGTTGGGAAAAAAAATAACCGGTTATGGAGGCAATCAGGCTATTTATAATCACTATAAAGCAAGCTACCTGGGCGCAACGTATAACCGGGGTAAATGGAACTGGCTGGCCTATTGGCAGGTTGCATATAAACCCCAGCCTTCCTGGAGCTTTGAGATTTCGGGTTATTATACCACGCAGTTACTGAACGAATTTATTGTTATCAATAATATGGGAAGTGTGAGCCTTGCTGTTCAAAAATCTTTATGGGATAAAAAGGGTAAGGTTAGCATCAATTGCAGCGATGTGTTTTTTGGAGAACGAACCAGGGGAGAGGTTATATACGAGGACATCAATGTGCACTTTCGCCAGTGGTCTGACTCAAGAAACGTACGATTAACATTCAGCTATGCTTTCGGCAATCAGAAATTAAAGGTAGCCCGTACCCGGCAAACCGCTTCGGATGAAGAAACAAAACGGGTTAAAATACAATGAAGACTGTGCGTTTAATTCGATATTTCTAATCTGGTTCTAATCTTCTTATCATTTTCTTATTCAATTTTTAAACTGTTCTAAGC
>Ga0068855_100001015_pt1 | contig 34974 bp, 34 predicted proteins | sample KBSCornC52_FD_66592 | JGI IMG/M metagenome (GOLD analysis project Ga0068855, IMG submission 66592) | Corn rhizosphere microbial communities from Kellogg Biological Station, Michigan, USA - KBS Corn C5-2 | ecosystem: Host-associated > Plants > Roots > Rhizosphere > Soil ...
TAGACAGGGTCCGAGGCGAGCTCCGTCAGCCGCTCCTCATACGCCGTTGATGCCGCGCATTTCGTGCTCAGGAACATCACCACGGCAGCCTTCTTACCCGCCGGAAGCAGCTCGGCCGTCTTGCCGTCCACGTCGGTCACCGAGAAGGAAGGCGCCGGCGCGCCGGGTTTGGCCCGCCAGTCCGACAGCAGCAGCGCAACGTTCTCCCCATGCCGGCTGGTCAGCTTCTCGCCACGCTCGAACTGCCCGTTCACATTCCGGTCGATGGACCGAATGGTCCCGTCCGGCCCGATGACGAACGTGTATCGCTGCGCCATCTTGCCGTTCGGCATCAGCGCGCCATACTCTTCGACCATCTTGTGGTCCGGGTCGGCGAGAAGGTCGAAATTCAGATGCTCCTTGTCGTGGAAACCTTTGTGTGATTCGACCGTATCCGTGCTGATACCGAACACGACCGCGTTCTTGTTCTTAATCTGGCTCATCGCGTCACGGAGAGCCTGCACTTCGCACGTTCACCCGCCGGTGAAATCCTTGGGATAGAACGCCAGGATGACCGTCTTCCCCCGATAATCGGCGAGATGGTGCATCCTTCCGTCCTGGTCCGGCAGATTGAAGTCGGGCGCCGCCTGCCCCACCCGCAGCTCCTGCGCCGCTTTCGCCACCGCTCTCCCGCCTGTTGCCCCGGAGGCGCCTGCGAGAACCATCGCCACGCCGGCCGCTGCCAGAGCCACCGACCTATATTTGCTAATCCGAATCATCGTCATGCCTTTCCCTGCCATAATATCGCTTCGCGGAAGCCAGGAGTGGCTTCCCTGTTAACGAGGGATTCGCCCGCCAAACCCAAAATCCTGCTCCCGGCGCCGAAACCCACCCGTTGAGGGGAACAATATACCTCTGGCGAAATGCAGGCCAGATGCTTCTCTCCGCCCGGCATGGCGAGGTGGTCTGTCCGTTTCACGAGCGTAGCAACCCGTCATTCCAAGAGAGCCCAAGCGACCGAGAAATCTTATTATATGTTAACTCACCTTACGCAGGCGGACAATTGGTTATGGAGTCCGCACTCGATACGGTCGGCGGGCTGCACCCCACCGCTGACATGCCTGCGGCCAGCCCCGCACCAGACACTCACCGTCCGCGGAACGACACATACATTTACGTCCTCCGCACGGAGGTGCGGAGTTGGCGCAAAGTGCATGAGAACGGGAGGCTGCTGCCTCCCGTTCGCTGTCCTACGCAGAGGCTGTCGGCGACGCCGCTTAGATGGACCAGCCCTTGCGGTACTCGCGGCCCATCAGGTGCTCCACGTCGGCGTTTGTGATCTTGCCGGCCTCGCCGTCGTAGCGAAGCAGCCGGCCGTAGCCGGTGCGGAGGGCGACCACGCCGAGCAGCATCGTCTCGGTGAGTCGAGTGGCATACTCGAATGGCGAGCTCGCCTTGCCGTGGCCCTTCGCCGCCATGGCCCAGTTGATGCGGTGGCCGGTGTGAATCCGCTCGTACTTCTGCGGCACCGACTTCGTCTGCTCCATCAGCGATTCGGGGTAGAGCTTCGGCTTGCTGCCGTAGGTCTCGTGCGAGAGCACGCCCTTTTCGCCGATGATGAGGACGCCGCCGCCCCGGTCCAGAACGACGCTGTCCGGCAGGACGTCGGGCCGCGGGGCCATCAGGCCGCCATCGTACCAGTTCAGCTTGACCGCGGGCTGGGTGCCGCGCGCGGCGAAGGAGTAGACCACTTTCGTTGCCAGCGGGTAGCTCACCTTCATGCCCTCGCTGTCCGTCCCGAACGGAGTTCCGTTCGCTTCGACGGAGATCGGCAGGCCGAGGTCGAGCGCCCAGAAAGGATGGTCGATGAGGTGTGCGCCCATGTCGCCGAGCGCGCCGGTGCCCCAGTCGAGCCAGCCGCGCCAGTTGAACGGGTGATAGATGGGATGGTACGGCACTTCGGGGGCAGGCCCGAGCCAGAGGTCCCAGTTCAAGGTCGACGGCGGCGAAAACGGTCCGGCGATGGCCGCGGCCGTCTCGATATCCACGCGCTTCTGCGTCCAGTCGTTTCCGAAGCCGCCGCCCGCGTTGCGCGCCTGCGGATCGGGTTTTCCGGGTCGAGGGACGCCCTGCGGCCAAATGGGGCGATTCGTCCAGACGTGGACCTCATGCACCGGCCCAATGAGGCCGGCCTGAATCCACTCGTTGATGAGGCGGGCGTCGTTGCTGGAGTGGCCCTGATTCCCCATCTGGGTGACCACCTTCTTCTCGGCGGCCATCTTGCGGAGCAGGCGCGCTTCGTTCACCGACCACGTGAGCGGCTTCTCGCAGTAAACGTGCTTCCCGAGGTCCATCGCGGTCTTGGCAACGACGGCGTGCAGGTGGTCCGGAGTGGCGCAGAGGACGGCGTCGATGTCCTTCTGCTCGTCGAGCATCTTGCGGAAGTCGGCGTAGCGCTTCGCCTTTGTGTAGGCGTCCACCACCTTCTGGCCGTCCGCGTTGGCGCTGCCATCCCGGTTCTTTCCACGCCGCGCGAGATTGCGGTCGACGTAGCCGAAGTCCACATCCGCGAGCGCGACGATGTTCTCATTGCCGAGAATCAGCTCGGTGGCGTCGGACATGCCCTGCCCACCGCATCCGACGACCGCGATATTTAGCCGCTCGCTCGGCGGCACGTAGCCGGTCCCGCCGAGCACGTGGCGCGGCACGATCATGGCTCCGAACGCCGCGCCGGCCGTGCCGCCGACGAACGACCTCCGCGAAATCTTCTTATCACCCATAATTCCCTCCTCCGGCTCCATGAGCCCATGCGGTGGCGATACACTTCGAGATTGGCAATACGTTCGTTGCAGAAACCGAAATCTCCTCGAATCGTGAGAATAATGCTCGTGGCCCGTCAAATTCGCGCGTCGCGTTTATGCTGTCTGCAAGCCCCTGGGCCGTCATCCCGTAGGGATCTGCTCTTGACGTCAGGCCCTGTCCGGGTCACGTCAAGAGCAGATCCCCACGGGATGACGGCCAGGGTGCGCGGAGATTTCAAACTGCAAAAGGGCAGACCGCGCTACTGCGCGCAAAACAATCGCCCTCTGCTCGGTGGAGCGAAGGGCGATTCTTTCGCTTGTATTCTGCCGAAGGTCTACGCAGAGGCGCGGCTTGTTTGGCGGCGCCTGGCCGCGCGGAAGCTCACCAGCGAGTGTCGCTGCTCGTCCCAGAGATTCATGAAGATGCACCGGAAGCTCTTGATAAGCGTCAGCGGCTCGATGCACTGCATCTCCGGGATTCTGTCGAAGCAGGCCTGGAGGTTGTAGTTGGGGATGTGCGCCCGCAGATGGTGGATGTGGTGCAGGCCGATGTTGCCGCTGAACCACTGGAGCACCTTCGGGAGCTTGTAATAGGAGCTGCCCTCGAGCGCCGCCCGAATCGGGTCCCACTCCGGCTGGTGCTCCCAGTAGGGCTGCTCGTACTGGTGCTGGACGTAGAACATCCAGACGCCGCAAATCGCTGCCAGCACCATGACGGGAACCTGGATCAGCAGGTAGGTCTTCCAGCCCATGAGCAGCGAGAGCGCCACGCCGACACCGAGAATTCCCAGATTCGTGAGCGCCACGCTCCGCCGGCCGCGCGCCCCGGTCACCTTCGTCGAGAACCGGTGCTGGAAGAAGAAGATGAAGGGAGGACCCACCACCAGCAGGACCAGCGGGCTGCGATAGAGGCGGTAGATCAGCCTGGTCCGAGCCGGCGAGGCGTTGAACTCTTCTATCGTCATCGTCCAGATATCGCCGATACCGCGCTTGTCGAGGTTGCCCGACCCGGCGTGGTGGATGGCGTGCTTGTACTTCCACTCATCAAACGGAGTGAGCGTCATGACACCCGTGATGTAACCGAGAATCCGGTTGGCGCGGCGCGACGGGAAGAAGCAGTCGTGGCCGCAATCGTGGAAGAAGATGAAGATCCGTACCAGCAGCCCGGCGGAGACTACGATTGGCGGAATCACCCACCAATACGACACGCCATGCCGCAGCATGGCAGCCATGAGCGCCCAGAGTGCTATGTACGGTACGAATGTGTTGGCCAGCTGCCATACTGCTTTTGGAATGCTGGCTTGCTGGAATTCCGCGAGACGCTGCTGCCAATCCCCGTTCGGGGCCTGCTCGGGAGCAGGTTTAGTCCTTGAAGCCAATCCGTGTTCTCCTGGTGTGGGGCCGCCGGCTCGGAGTAGGTCACCGGACGGGCCTGAGTGTCAATCTTGCAGCCGCAACGGTTGTGCAGATCATACCCCGCCACGGGTTCGCGGCAGGCATGCACATCCGTTATTCCTCTGATTCTCTTACGTACTCGATGAGCTCGGAGAGACTCGATACGTCGAAATAACGGCAAAGTCTCTCAAGAGTCGAGAGGTAGACGCGATCCATTTTCAGGTTCTTGACCCTCAGAATCGCGCCCTGCGAGAGGCCTGTCTCCTCTGCTATCGTTCTTATCGGCAGATTTCGCTGTTCCACGAACGCCTTGCGCCGCCGCAGGTTTTCAAAGTGAGACCGCATCATGTATGCTGCATCCTCGCGGGCTTTCCGCGGGCTGTCGCCGATTCGATGCTCGCTCCATCTGCGGCCACCGGCACCAGAGTATATCACTTTCCACTGCCATTAGCAAGCCCACGCATTCATTCCTGCGGCACTATCTGGTGTCGTTGACAAAAGCGTGACACCCGTGTATGATAGAGGGTACAGGATTCGGAGAAACGCATGATCGCGGCCTGCGCCTTGAGGCGGACAGGCGGAAAGGTTGAGTGTGATGGCGGAAGGATTGGCGGCGGCCGCGGCATCGGGTGACGTGGGCAAGGTGGATATGCTTCTGCGCGAAGGGGCGAACGTCAATGGGCGAAACCGCCAGGGAACGACTCCCCTGATGTGGGCGGTAGCATATGGTAATGCGGACGTCGTCGGACGGCTGCTGGTGCGGGGCGCGGACGTGAACGCCGCGAACGCGAGCGGATTGACGGCGCTCCACCTCTCGATCGCTTCCGGGCGGGAAACGCTCGTGCAGCAGTTAATTGCCGCGGGCGCCAATCTCCAGACGCGGGCCGTGAATGGCGAGACGCCGCTCATGCGAGCGAAGGCAAAGCGCCTCACGCGAATCAGCGATATCCTCGTGAAGGCCGGAGCGCTCGAGCAGGATTAGCGCGGGAACAGGGTTTCAGGCAGGCCGGCCAGCCGTCCGGGCTTTCGACGAACAGGAGAACGACGTGGCATCCGAATTTGAGCAGACCAAGCGGGACGTGAGCGGCCGATCTATTATGATTACCTCCTGGTTCGACGACAAGCGGCACGGATGGCGCGCGAGCGCTCCCAGTTACACGAATGTGGGGACCCTTACGCCCGCTGCCGACAAGGACGCGTGCCGATCCAGGCAGGCGGCCATCGATCAGCTCGTCCACACGCTCGTCCGCCACTTTGCAGACAAGCAGCCGGTCGACGGTGAGAGAATCATCTTCCTGTAACCCTCTAACTCACATCGGGACTTCGAAGTGCTCGTCAGCCATCGCGAATCTCGCGGTTAGCGCGCGGGCACGGAGCGTGCGGAAGGCCTCCTTCGCTGGATTTGGTTGACACAACCATTCGGCGAAGGAGGCCTTCTGCTTTGACTGCATGTGAAGCGTCGCCCTCATCTGCCGTCACGTCTGCCGCCTGACGGCGAGGCCAACGACTATCGGGGCCAGAATCCACCCGGCAGGGTTCAGGAAGCCGCCAGGCTTATGGTCTGCACCGAGCAGGGCGCCAGAGTAAGCCGCAGCACTCCGTTGCTCGCCCCTACCCGTTCCTTCCTCACGGCAACGCGGTCCGGTCGCTCCGCCGAGTTCACCGCGTTCGGAGCGTCCGCGGACAGAATTGCCACCTCGCCCGAACGCGCGTTCTCGCCGCGGATCGTGATCTCCACCTCCAGCGGCTCGCTCATTCGCCGGTTCGTCACGCTGACTACCACGCCGTTGTTCCCGCGAGACGCCGACGCGGAGACGAGCGGCAGCGGCCCGGCCGAGCTATTCTGCCCGGTCCCCACGGTGTTGAGGGGCAGCGCATCTATCGCGGGCGCGTCGGTAAGGTCCACTCGCAGCGATTCGCCGCCCTGGTGCGGCCGGTAGATTGCGAAGAGATGGTAGGTCGGCGTGAGCCACATTCGGTCCTCGTGCGTCTGAATCAGGCACTGGAGCACGTTGACGATCTGCGCCAGATTCGCCATCGTGACGCGACCGCACCACCGGTGGAACACATCAAGCACGCCGGCTGACGCGACCGCGTCCCGCATCGTGTTCGGCGCCTCGTAGTCGCAGGACTTGTTCGCCTCGGGGTGCCACACGCCCCACTCGTCAAATGCGATTCCGACCCGCCGCTTCCCGGATTCGAAGAACCGCAGTATCTCATCCGTGAATCGGATGTCCTCCTCGACCATCTCGTCCGCGCGCATGAGCTGGTAGTACTCCGCCTCGCTGAATCCGAGCGCCGGCCCCGCCACGTAATACTGGTGGACCGAAAGATGATCCATAAATCGCAGGTGATTGCGCAGCGTCTCCACGACCCGGAGGTTCCAATCCCGCTTGTTGTCGCCGCATGCAACCATATCGACGCTCGAATCGGCCATCCGCAGGAACGTGGCGTACCGTCGGAACTCCTTCGCGTAATCGACCGGATCGTAATTTCCGCCGCACCCCCAGTTCTCGTTGCCAACGCCCCAGTACTTTACGTCCATCGGCTCGGGATGGCCGTTCGCGGCGCGCTCGCGCACCAGCGTGGTGTCGATGGTCCCGTTGCAGTAGTGGACCCAGTCCATCATCTCCCGCGGCGAGCCCGAACCCATGTTCCCGGCCAGGTAGGGCTCCGCGCCAATGGCCTTGCACAACGCGATGAACTCATGCGTCCCCAGCCCGTTGTCCTCGACGACCGAAAGCCCACAGCTCTCTCCGAGCGTCCGCGGCCTGGAGTCGCGCGGTCCGATGCCATCTCGCCAGTGGTACGTGTCCGCGTAGCACCCGCCCGGCCACCGCAGCTGCGGGACGCCAAGCCGACCGAGCGCATCCATCATGTCGGCCCGCAGCCCGTCGCGGTTGGGGATGGTCGAATCTGGTCCCACCCAGAGCCCGTCGTTGCAGCACCGCCCCAGATGCTCGGCAAAGTGCCCGTGCAGCAGCGGCGAGATCGTACCCACCGCCTCGTCCGCCACAACCGTTATCCGCGTCACTTGATTCATCCATCGATCCTCAAATCTCAGTTGTTCGGCGCCTGATATAGCGCGACAATTGCCTGGTACGAACCGGGCGTCAGCTTAACATGCCCGTCCACGTAACAGATGTTCTGCGCGCCGAGCCGGCCCTTCGCGAACACATTGGTGGTCGTTTCGCCGATGTGCTCGCCGAGGCCGTCGCAGACCACCATTGGTTTCTCGGCAACCCGGCCAATCGCAGCCAGCGGATGGCTGCAAACTCCCTGGCTATCATTGTCAAATCCCGCAAATCCGGGCGTGATGGACCATCCGTGGACGCACAAGTAGTTATAGTCCGTTGGATAGACCTGCGGCCGTCCGGGCTGTCCCCGCAGCGTCGGGCAGAAGTAGATTCCCTGATTCTTCACGTAGGGCGCACAGACCGATTGAAGCGTGATGGGCCGATTCGCGCCGTCCCGATGCGTCTGCGCCGGGAAATTGAACAGCATGTCGTTGAAATTGGCGACCGGGAACGTCTCGTCATAATCCTGAAGGTACATCGTAAGCGATTGCCCATGCTGCCGGAGGTTGGAAGTGCAGGTGGTCCGCCGCGCCGATTCGCGCGCGCGCGCGAACACAGGGAAGAGCATGGCCGCGAGGATGGAGATGATGGCGATGACGACGAGAAGCTCGATCAGCGTAAAGGCTCTGCGCATGCGTGGTCCCTTCAGTTAGCGGGCCGTGTTACATGTTAGCGGCCGCCCGCGACCTATATGCAACAGAGACCCTCATTCTCCCTGCGCGGTTCGCCGCAAACGGTCTGAGCAGGTTGCTACCAAGGTGATCTCCTGCGGAATCCCCGGCCTGAAGGCACGGGGCTATTCGGTGAAACGGCGCTCCGCGCCCTGAACACCTCATCACTTCATCACTTCATCACTTCATCACTTCATCACATCATCACTCCTCGTGCTCTGGATTCGTCGCGGTCTGCTTCGGCTTCGCCATCTCCAGCCCGAGGTAGAGGCGGCGCGTGTCGGGGTCGTCGTCCTCCAGGATGATGAATCCATGCCGCATCAGCAGGTCGATCATGGCCAGATTGTCCATCTGGCAGTACGCTTCCAGCGCGTGCAGGCCATGGTCGCGGGCGACGGCGATGAGCCGGTCCAGCAGCATCCCTCCGATTCCGCGGCCGTGCCAGTCGTCCCGCACGACGAACGCAACTTCCGCGGTCCGTGTCGCCGGGTCCACGAAGTAGCGGGCAACCCCGAGCATCTCGTCCCGCGCGTCCAGCCGCTGGACGACGATGAGCGCCATCTGGTTCTGGTAGTCGATGTCCACCAATTTCTGCCGCTCGCTCCGTGGCAGCGACTTCATCGGCCGACGGTAGCGGCGATAGACGGTCGTGTCGGAGAGCTGATAGTGGAACTCGCGCAGCATCTCCTCGTCCGTCGGGCGGATGGGGCGGAGCTGCACGTCGGTGCCGTCCGGCAGCGTCGTGTCCTCGACCAGCTCCTCCGGGTAGCGCGGCGTGAGCGCCTGCACGGAGACATCCGCGGTGATGAGGAAGCGCCCCTTCGCTGCGGCGAGGAGTTCCTGCCGGAAGTCCGGATGGGCTATGGATACGAGGGCAAGCGCCCGCTCGCGCACCGACTTCCCGTGCAGCCAGGCGACGCCCCATTCGGTGACGACGTAGCGGACATCGCCGCGCGAGGTGACAACGCCCGCCCCCTCCTGAAGCATTGGCACGATCTTCGAGACGGTGCGGCCGTCCCGCATGGTCGCCGTGGAGGGGAGGGCGATGATCGGTTTACCGCGCCGCGACCTCGCCGCGCCGCGGATGAAGTCGACCTGCCCGCCGATTCCGCTGTAGAAGCGCGTGCCGATCGAGTCCGAGCAGACCTGCCCGGTGAGGTCGACCTCTATGGCCGCGTTGATGGCGATCATGTGGTCGTTGCGCGCGATGGTGAACGGGTCGTTCACATACTCCGTGGGAAGGAACTCGCAGCCCGGGTTGTTGTCCACGAAGTCGTAGAGCGCCCGCGAGCCCATGCAGAAGGTCGAAACGATCTTTCCGGGCCGCAGCGACTTCCGCCGCCCGGTGATGACGCCCGCCTCTACCAGCCGCACCACGCCGTCGCTGAACATCTCGGTGTGGATACCGAGGTCGCGCTTGTCGTCGAGGCACGCCAGCACCGCGTCCGGGATGGCGCCGATTCCGAGCTGGAGGGTCGCCCCGTCCTCGATCATGTCCGCGATGTGATTCCCGATTCGCGTCGTCACTTCGGTCTGCTTCGGCGCGGGCAGCTCCGGGAGGGGACGGTCCGATTCGACGAACGCGTCGATCTGATTCACGTGAATCGATGAATCGCCGAGCGTCCGCGGCATCCGCCGGTTCACTTCGGCGACCACGAACGACGCGCTCTCGACGGCCGCCTTCACCACGTCCACGGAGACGCCGAGGCTGACGTAGCCGTGCGCGTCGGGAGGGGAGACCTCGATGAGCGCCACGTCGAGCGGCACCTGACCGCCCCGGAAGAGCGCCGGCACCTCGCTGAGGAAGATGGGCGTGTAGTCCGCGCCGCACCGGTTGACCGCCTCGCGCACGTTCGCCCCGATGAAGAACGCGTTGTGACGGAACTTGTTCTCGAATCGCGGCTCGGAGTAGGGGGCCACGCCGAGCGTGAGGATGTGGAGAATCTCGCAGTCCGCCAGCCGGTCGGCCTGCGCCGTCATCGCCTCGACCAGCGTCTGCGGCTCCGCGCAGTTCGACCCGACGAAGACCCTCTGTCCCGACTTTATCATGCCCACGGCCCTCTCCGCCGAGAGGGTGCGACTCTTATATAAGGAGGTTGCTCGCTCGTTCATGCCGTTCCTTTCGAGCGCGGCCATCCCGCTCCACCGCGCAGCGGTCCGATTCTACCATTGGCCGGGACCCGGACGCATCCGCCGTACGGGGGACTCTGCGCGAGCCGGATCGGGATTCTTGTGTCATTTGCTCGCGGAATGCGTCCGGGAGCGAACGCGGCATGCGTCTCACGCGTATTACTTACTACGTGTAGTGGTTGCCGGCGCGCGCGACCGCTACATCTTGTAAAAAAGAATGGCCGAGTCTACTTGACAACCCATATGTAGGGTGTTATCATTGCCGAGTTCCCAGGATGTAGTGCCTGCGCCGCTGAGACGCGTGCAGTGAGGCAAAAGTATGCGGTGTCCGTTCTGCGGCTCGAAAGAAGATAAGGTCCTCGATTCGCGGGAATCTCCCGAAGGCGAGACCATCAAGCGGCGGCGTGAGTGCAAGGGCTGCGGCCGGCGCTACACCACGTTCGAGCAGATTGAAGAGATGGTGCTCTTCGTGGTGAAGAGCGACGGCAAGCGCGAAGCGTTCGACCGCCGCAAGGTCCTGAAGGGGCTGGAGCTCGCCTGTACCGGCCGGCCGGTCAGTCAGCAGACGCTGGAAGAGACGGCCGAGGACATCGAGCGCAAGCTCTTCAACCGGCTGGAGCGTGAGATTCCATCCAGCGAGATCGGCGAGATGGTGATGGAGCGCCTCCGCGCGCTCGACCAGGTGGCCTACGTCCGATTCGCGTCGGTCTACCGCCAGTTCGAGGACGCCACCCAGTTCCGTGACATCGTGAACATGCTGCGAAAGCGCCAGAAGCCGTAGAGCACGGGCGCCGATGGAAGCGCTTGCGGAATAGAATTCCTGGTCTGGATGGCCTGCGGCCCAGTGTCCGCCTGCGCGGACACGGATGATACAGGATGCGGCGGAACAAACTCGAGGTGTTTGTTCATTTCGTATGGGCCACGTGGGACCGTCTGCCCTTGCTTATGGAGGAGATTGAGAGGGACGTTCATCGGTATATCAGCGTCGTGTGCGCGGACGATGGATGCCAGGTGCTTGCGATTGGCGGCATGCCGGACCACGTGCACTTGCTCGTGAAGTTGTCGAATACGATCTCGCTGGCGACGCTGATGAAGGACGTGAAGGGCGGCTCGTCACCGTTCGTGACGGAGAAGCTCAAGGCCGGTGATTGGTTTCAGTGGCAGGGCCATTATGGTGCATTCAGCGTCCGGCCGAAGGACGTGAGACCGGTGATTGATTACATCCAGAATCAAAAGGCGCGACATGGAAGCGGCGATTTATGGCGACATGCCGAGGAGATGTCCGAAGAGATAGTGATCGGCGCGGATTAACGTGGTGTCCGCGCAGGCGGACACTGGGCCGCAGGCCATCCAGAATAGGAATTCATTCCGTGAGTCGAGGCAATCGAACAATATTCCTGAATTGCGAATTTTTGGCGTGGCGGCATGACCGGGTCGTCGAGTTGTCCATCGATTCGCGGCGGGAGCCGGAGTTGGCGCCGAAAAGAATGTCGTTTACGTTCAACCATTTGCCGTTTGAGCTGGCTGATGAGGGGCGCGATGTCGTCCTGATTCCGCAGGGCGCGAAGAGCTGATCCGGACGCTGGCAGACCGTCATGCTGAGCCATGTAATCAGAACGCCAATACAGGGTAATTCGAGTGTCCAGAGAGATTGAATCGGCAGTCCAGGCCAACGATACAGTCGCCCTCGGCGCGGCGCTCGCTTCCTCGAAGCGGCTTGCGCCGAAGCTGATGAATCAGCTTCTCCGCGACGCGGCCGGGGCCGGACATGACGAGATTCTCAGGATGCTGCTCAACCACTTCAAGCCGATTGTCTCCTTTGAGGTGATCAACTTCGCGGCCGTTAAACACCGTCTGGGCGCGCTCCGGGTGCTCAGGGAAGCGGGCGCGGACCTGAACGCCCGGTATGAGGAGACGGGAGAAACGGCGCTTCATCGGTGCGTCGGCATGGGAGACCCGGAGCTTGTGCGGACGTTTGCCGACCTCGGAGCGGACCTTAACGATCGGGACAACCGCGGGCGCACGCCGTTGATGGCGCTGGCCGGTGCGATGTACACGATGGAAGACCGGGCGCGCGCCATGGAAGCGCTGCGCAAGATGCGCGAGTCGCGCAATGAGCCGCTGGACGGCGTGGCGCCAGTAGACGGCGAAGGCTGCATGCGGCTGATGGTCGAGCGTGGAGCTGACGCCAGCGTGAAGGACGACGAAGGAAACGACGCGCTCGACTACTACCGGTTGACGTCGCGGCGACGCCGGCAGACTCCGGAAGACCCCCGTATCAGCGCGCTGCTTCGGGAATGGGGAGCCGTGGGCGATGAGGCGACCTTCAATTTGTTCACCGCGATGCTCGAAGGCGACTTGCAGGCAATGCAGAGTGCCATCGTCGCCGGGGCAGACGTGAATCGGATTCCGGCGGACGAGGACCGGACGCCTTTGAGCGCTGCGGCGGAGAACGGCGCGCTCGAGATGATGGACCTGCTGATTGCGGCCGGGGCGGACGTAAACAGGGCGGACCGGTTCAGCCGGCCGCTTATCCGTGCCGCCGAAGGGGGGCATCTCGCGGCGGTGAAGCGGCTGGTCGAGGCGGGCGCCGGCGTGCTCCTCCGCCACCCGCGGGCGCCAGCATCGGACTGTCCGCCGATGACTCCATATGAAGCGGCGGTTAATTTCGACCGGAAGGAGCTCGCGGCGTATCTGAAGACGGTGGGCGGTCACCGAGGCACGCCGACGACGCTGGAGCCCGGGATTCACTCGTGGGAGAACTTCGCGGAGGTTCTCATCCAGGCGGACTTGCGAACCGCGGCCGCCGCGCTCGCCAATCTCACAGGTACGGAGATTCGCTCCACAACGTACGGAGCGGCCATCGAGCCCGGGCCGCGCGCATATATTCTGGCGAAAGCGAGGAAGTCGAGCTGGTGCAATGTCTTTCAGCTCGCGCCGCCTGTAAACTGGCTGAGCGATTCCAAAGCCGCCGGCAGGTTTGCCGCCGAATACGCCACAGCCGCCGCCGCGCCAACGCGCTATATCGGTTACTCGGATACGTCCGACGCCGCCATGTCCATCCGATTCGAACCGGACGGCACGTCGAAGCGCAAGATCGGCCGTGAATCCGATAACGACTGGCTCGTCGCGCTGGCGAAGAAGGAGAAGTTCATCGCTGGCGCCTATGCGCCGCTTCACCTTGAACAGAACGGTGGGGAGCTGGCGCTTTCCGGACATGCCGCCGAGGCTTTCGATGGCGTTGCGTTCCTGACAATTTGAATCCGACTGTGAGAGAACCGGCGTTAGGCCGAACCGGCATTCCGTTTGGCTGACCGATGTAATGAAGTGATTGTCTTATTACCGATAGGAGCAGAGAGCTGATGCAGGACCCGAACATTAACGAGGTCGAGGACGTTCAGACATCGACCGGCGCCGATACCACGAACGGTATGACCAGCGACACGCCCATGGCAGCGAAGTCCTCCAAACCGAGATTTCCCGGACTGAAGATCGCGCGGCGCTACACCGAGCCGGGCGAGGACGTTTGGGCGACGGTCGAGTGGGAGAAGCGGTCCGCCATCATCACGGACGGCAAGGGCGATATCGTCTTCGAGCAGCACGACATCGACGTGCCGAAGGGATGGACCCAGCTCGCCACCAACGTCGTCGCGTCCAAGTATTTCCGCGGCCACCTCAACACGCCGGAGCGCGAGTCGTCGGTGAAGCAGCTCATCCAGCGCGTCTCGTATACCATGGCCGACTGGGGCAGGGCGATGGGGTACTTCGCCTCCGACTCGGACTACCTGGCGTTCCGCGACGAGCTGACTCACCTGCTGCTGCACCAGAAGGCGGCCTTCAACTCGCCGGTCTGGTTCAACGTGGGGCTGAAGGACCAGCCGCGGCCGCAGTGCTCGGCCTGCTTCATCAACTCGGTGCAGGACACGATGCCCTCGATTCTGGGGCTGGCGAAGACCGAAGGGATGCTCTTCAAGTTCGGGAGTGGGACGGGCACCAATCTTTCGCCGCTACGCTCGTCGCGGGAGAAGCTCCAGGGCGGCGGCACGGCGTCCGGGCCGGTGTCGTTCATGCGCGGATTCGACGCGTTCGCGGGCGTCATCAAGTCGGGCGGGAAGACGCGGCGGGCGGCCAAGATGGTGATCCTGAACATCGACCACCCGGACGTCCTCCAGTTCATCACCTGCAAGGCGGAGGAGGAGAAGAAGGCCTGGGCGCTCATCGACGCGGGCTACAACGGCAACTTCAACGTGCCCGGCGGCGCGTATGACAGCGTCTCCTACCAGAACGCGAATCACTCGGTGCGGGTGACCGACGAGTTCATGGAGTCGTACCTGGCGGGCAAGGAGTGGACCACCCGCTGCGTGACCACCGGCGAGCCGGACGGCACGTACAAGGCGAAGGAGCTGATGCACGCCATCTCGGACGCGGCGTGGATTTGCGGCGACCCGGGGATGCAGTACGACACCACCATCAACCGGTGGCACACGTGCAAGGCGACCGACCGGATTCACGCGTCGAACCCCTGCTCCGAGTACATGTTCCTGAACGATTCGGCGTGCAACCTGGCGTCGATGAACCTGATGAAGTTCCGGCGCGAGGACGGCGAGTTCGACGCGGACGGTTACAAGCACGCCTGCCGCATCCTCATCACCGCGCAGGAGATCATCGTCGATAACGCCAGCTACCCGACCGACGAGATTGGCCGCAACAGCCATCTCTTCCGGCCGCTCGGCCTCGGCTACGCCAACCTCGGCGCGCTCCTGATGTCGCGGGGCGTGGCCTATGACAGCGATGCGGGGCGGGCTCTGGCCGGCGCGCTGACTGCCATTATGACGGGCGAGGCGTACTACCAGTCCTCGATCGTCGCCCGCGACCACGTCCTCAAGGACCCGCGGACCGAATCATGGTACTCGGACGGGACCTTCCCCGGCTATGCTCCGAATCGCGAATCGATGCTGGACGTGATGCGACTGCATCGGGCGAGCGTGGAGCACATCGACGCGCGCTTCGTGCCGGACGACCTGATGAACGCCGCCCGCTCGAGCTGGGACAACGCCATTGGGATGGGCGAGAAGTACGGCTACCGCAACGCGCAGGCGACGGTCCTCGCCCCGACCGGCACCATCGGGTTCATGATGGACTGCGATACCACGGGAATCGAGCCGGACATCGCCATCGTGAAGTACAAGAACCTGGTCGGCGGCGGCCTCATGAAGATCGTGAACAACACGGTCCCGGAAGCGCTGACGCGGCTCGGATACGACGAGAAGCAGGTCGCCGCGATCATCGCGTATATCGATGAGCATGACACCATCGAGGGCGCGCCGGAGCTGAAGGACGAGCATCTGACGGTGTTCGACTGCGCGTTCAAGCCGGCCAACGGGATGCGGTCCATCCACTACATGGGCCACGTGAAGATGATGGCGGCGTGCCAGCCGTTCATTTCCGGAGCCATCTCGAAGACGGTCAACATGCCCACCGAGGCGACCGTGGACGAGATCAGCAACGTTTACGTCGAGGGCTGGCGACTGGGCCTGAAGGCCATCGCCATCTATCGCGACGGCTCCAAGCGCACTCAGCCGCTGATGACCAGTCGCGACGAAGGGAAGAGTGCAGACAAGGAGAAGGGGAGACAAGGAGACAAGGAGACAACGGCGACCGTCACGGTTGCTATACCTGCCCCACGACCCAACGACCAAACGACCCAACGACCCATGCGCCGCAAGCTGCCGGACGAGCGGCAGTCTGTGACGCACAAGTTCAGCATCGCGGGACATGACGGCTACATCACGGTCGGCATGTACCCGGATGGGACGCCGGGCGAGATATTCCTGACGATGTCGAAAGAGGGCTCGACCATCTCCGGCCTGATGGACACCATCGCGACGATGACCTCGCTGGCGCTCCAGTACGGCGTGCCGCTGGAGACGCTGGTGACGAAGTTCGCGCACATGCGGTTCGAGCCGAGCGGCATCACGCCGAATCCGGAGATCCGCTTCGCCAAGTCGATTCCGGACTACATCTTCCGCTGGATCGGGCTGAAGTTCCTGCCGCAGGAGGCCCAGCCCGGCGAAGAGAAGTCCCTCAATGGCAACGGCCACGATGTCGTGCCGGCCCCGACGCCGGTTGCCTCCACCCAACTCGCGCAGGTGGACGCTGCCCAGCCGACCCCTAAGCAGGTCTCGAACAACCCGTTCGATTTGCGCGAGCGGGAGATATTCGAGAACATGGCCGATGCTCCGGCCTGCGCGGAGTGCGGCGCCCTGATGGTCCGCAACGGCGCCTGCTACAAGTGCCTTAACTGCGGGAGTGTGTTTGGGTGCTCATAGAACCCGCCGTTCACCCCTGGGAATCACGCGCGATTCCCAGGGGTGAAGCACCAATCAGGAGGCAATCATGCCTGAATCGACCCGAAACAACCGCAAGCGCTGGACTCCGGATGACGTCATGAAGCTCAGGGAACTGGCCAAAGGAAACACGCCTACGCGCGTAATTGGCCTTAAGCTCGGGCGCACGCCGGGGGCCGTGCAGGCCAAAGCAGAGGACGCAAACGTATCGCTGAAACAAGCGAATCAATCGCCGTATAACCGCCGCAGGCAGTGACCTCGCAAATCACCACTTAGCGCGCGACGGCCTCGATCGAGGCAGAACCGCGACGTTCTTCCCCGCATGTCCTCGCATATCCGGTCCAACGCCGGCATACGGTCTCTCGATTGCGCCGAATTGTCAAAGAGCAGTGGAATCACGCACGCTTACTGTCCACTTATGGGACGGGAAGTCTTCGTCGTGCGGCCGCTTTATCGTTGCTGCGTGCGAACGTCTGCCTGCCCAATTAAGGGCGTGATAGGTACGCCGTGCGTCTGAATTGGTACGCCGTGTGTCTCAATAGGTACGCCGTGACGGGTTGATTGTGACCTGCCGTCTCAGGGTGGGCGTTACGACGAATGGCGGCCCCCCAACCCCCAATAATGGGGGAGCTTTCGTGAAGGGCGGGGGTGCGTTCGTCTTGCCCGGTTCGCCGTTGCGTGACCCTCCGGCGGTGCGGCTGTTGCCGTCGATATGCCTCCTGATTAGTGTGTATGTACGTCTACTCTATTCAGACGAGCGAAACCGGAAAGGGTTGCCGAGAATTGTTTGCCCGTTTTTCCGTAATCACTTCGGGGTATTGTGGTGGACCCTATCCGTTGGCGGCATTAATTCACAAGTGCGATCCAGTGCAGTAAACATGATGGCCGCCGAATCGCCTCGCAGCATGTGGATTGGACGATCGATTTGCCGTGCCGATCTCGTAGCAGGTCTCGAATAACCTGCTTGGCTTTCGGGAGCGGGAGATATTTGAGAAAATGGCGGACGCGCCCGCCTGCGCGTAGTGCGGCGCGCTGATGGTCCGCAACGGCGCCTGGTACATGTGCCTCATCTGCCGCAGCGTGTTTCGGCGTAGTTGAGGCGACTGGTCCGCCCCCTTTTCGGGCATGCCGGTATGTTATGATCGGATAGGCCGTGAAAAGGGGGCGTTGTTATGTCAGCCGATACGTTGGAACAGCGCGTCGAGCGATTGGAGACCAGGCTGGAACAGGTGCAGGCACAGCTTGCGAGGCAGCCGCAAGGCAAGCGCGGATGGCGGTGGTTCGTCGGAATCGATGCCGACAATCCGCACTTCGACGAGGCCGTGCGACTCGGGCGCGAGTGGCGAAACGCGGACCGGCCGGCCGACGCGGACGGCGCCTGAGTGGAACTCTTCGTTCTCGACACCGACCATGTGAGCATCCTTCGGCGGGGCGGATTTGCTGCCGACCGCGTGATGTCGCGAGCCAGCATCTGGCCGGAGGAGCAGATCGTCACATGTGTTGTCGTATTTGAGGAGCAGATGCGCGGCTGGATGGCCGAGGTAGCCCGGCAGGTCAGTGGTTCGCAGCTTCAGACACCCTACAGTTCGCTCGCTACGACCCTCTCCATCGACTGCGCCATGACAGTCCTAACGTTCGACGAACGGGCAGCGGATTACTTTGATCGGCTGAAGGCGCAACGCATCCGGATTGGCACGCAAGACCTCAAGATAGCCGCCATCACACTCGCGCGCGATGCGACCTTGATTACTCGGATTGCACGTGATTTCGGGAAGGTGCCGGGCCTTCGATTCGAGGATTGGTCCGCATAGTCGATCCTGCCTCGCCGCTGGCTGCCTCCACCCAGCTCGCCCAGGCGGATGCCGCCCAGCCGACCCCGAAGCAGACCTCGAACAACCCGTTCGATTTGCGCGAGCGGGAGATTTTCGAGAACATGGCGGACGCTCCGGCCTGCGCCGAATGCGGCGCGCTGATGGTCCGCAACGACGTGTGCTACAAATGCCTCAACTGCGGCTCGGTGTTCGGGTGCTCATAGAGCCGGACACTGGCGAGGCTGGAGCAAGAGTGAATCGGAAGTATGTGCGGGCGCATCCCGATGGGTGCGCCCGTTTACCAACACAGACGCGGCGTGGATGACAAGTGCCTGATGTCTCTGTTACAATGCGTATGGCGAATGGCGACGTGAGCGTTGGCTGAGGTGCTTTGGAATGATTATGATCAAATTCGAGGATGCGGACGCAAAGCGCCGCGCATTGGGATTTCTGGCGGGGCGCTACACGTTCAAGAGTTGGACGACCGGAGAAATGGCGGTGCCTGAGGGAGCACTTGCTCCGCTGGCATCTGAAGGAATAGCCTTTTCGGTTGAAGGGCCGGCCAGCTATGAGCGCCTCATTTCGGCGGTTCGAGATCCTGCTGCCGCTCAGATTTAACGACGGTGAACCGGTTCCTGACGAAGTGATTGCTGATGCGCTCCTCGAGTTGGAGGAGCGTTTTGGCGCGGTGTCCTGTGAAACACAGGTTATCCAGGGCCGCTGGCGTTACGCGGACCAATTGTTCAGGGATGACCTCATTCGGGTCTTCGTTGACGTGCCTGACTTGTTGGAATGTCGAGAGTTTTTCCTGGAATTCAAGGAACGAGCAAAAGAGCGATTTCACCAGCTCGATATATGGATGACCACATACCCGGTCGAAGTCTTGTGATTCGCGTTGTGCTTGTAGTTCGCAACTGCCGCTGACAGGGGTGCCTCAAGGTTGGGACGAATTGTCGATCGCCAATTCCGCCCGAGGTCGGACGGGCAAACATAACGATGGGCGCATCCGAGACGGATGCGCCCAGGCTGATTCTGAGTTCCGGGACTGCCGGTAATACACCTTCGTGAAACCTCGGATGGGGACGTAGCGTCAATCGGTTGTAATTGCTTTGGGCAAGCAAATTGGAGAGGTGGATGAAGTGTACGGGTGATGATGTTCGCGAGATGGTGGGGGCGCTCATGACCGTGGTCAGCGGAATCGAGCGCGCAAAGAGGCAGGGCGAGGCGTCGACTCTGTCGCTTCTCTATCTTATCGCTGGCGGCGAACCTGTGCGGCCCTCCGCGCTGAGCGAACAGATGGGAGTGAATCAGTCCTCGGTGACGCGGCAGGTGCAGGCGCTCCTCGCCGCCGGGATGGCTGCTGTGGAGGCCGACCCATCGGATGGCCGGAGCTGCTTCGTGACGATCACGGATGTTGGTCGGAGAGAGCTGGAGCGCCTGGAGGAGATTGGGCTGCAGCGGTTTGGGTCGTTCGTCGAGGACTGGGAACCGGACGAGGTGCGGACACTTGCCCGCCTGCTCCGGAAGCTGGAGGAATCCAAGTCCGCGGTCCGGCAGCGCGAAACGCACAGCGACGGCCGACATTGGCAGCGACAGAGAGGAAAGGGATGACCGCCAATATGTCTGATGATGCACGCGCCGTTCACCCGCTCATGCGGATTCCGGTGCCGTGGGTGTTCGCTCTCGTCTATCTCGCCGGCGCGGCCGTCCAGCGGCTCTTGCCGATCGCGACACCGAAAGTGCTCCTCCTGCCGATTCGCCTTGCTGGATTCGCACTCATGGCGGGCGGAGTGGCGCTGGCGGCCTGGTGCCTCCTCCTGTTCCGCTCAGAGAAGACCACGACGACCCCGGGAGAGCTGTCGAATCGGCTCGTCACGTGGGGACCGTACCGATTCACCCGCAATCCGATGTATGTCAGTCTGACGCTCTGCTATCTCGGCGAGGCGGGGATCCTCCTACAGATCTGGCCCCTCCTGCTGCTTCCAATCGTCCTCGCCTACCTCCATCGAACGGTCATCCCCGTGGAAGAGCAGCGACTGTCACTTGCGTTCGGCGCGGCATACACGGCGTATGCGGATCTCGTCCGAAGATGGATTTGAGGCCACCAATGACACCTCGGAAAAGAATCTTGAAAATACCTCGCGGAACCTATTGACAGACCATTTCGGCCGTCTTATAATGGCATCACGCTGAACGGGGTAACACCCGGACAGCGGAGAGCCTGGGCGAGAAAGCTCTGCGCTGACAGTCCGTTGAAACTCTGAATCGAGCACGGTGTAGTTGTGGCGTGGCTGCGAGGTGCCGCAAGGTACGTTGCACGAAGGTCCGGTTGCCCGACAGGTGTTTGGAGTGGAGGACTTCCCGCAAGGGAGCGCATCGGCAGGAGATATGGTCGTTCAACCCGATGTGTCCACAGGGGCCGCAAGGTCTGTGAGGATGCCACGGAATTGAGCCGGTCAGCATCGAGCGCGGATGAAGTCAGCGAGGACAAGTACCGCTCAGGTTTTCGTTTGCCTCCCCGATTCCCCATCAGCAATCCTGCGCCCCGATCTCACTCGTACATCTTCGGCTTGAGCGTCGCGATGTAGGGAAGATTCCGGTACCTGCCGCGCCAGTCGAGTCCGTATCCCACCACGAACGCATCCGGAATCTCGAATCCCACATAGTCCACCCTGATGTCCACGATTCGGCGGTATGGCCGGTCGAGCAGGGTGCAGATCTTGAGGGAGGCCGGCTCGCGAACCAGCAGATTGCGACGAATGTAGCCGAGCGTCAGGCCGGTGTCGATGATGTCCTCCACGACCAGCACGTGACGTCCCCGAATCGAATCGTCGAGGTCCTTCGTGATTCGCACGCCGGGCTGCTGCTGGCCGGAGGCGCTGCCGTAGCTGGTGATGGCGAGGCAGTCCAGCGAGAGGGGGAGATCGATGGCGCGCGCGAGGTCCGTGAGGAAGAAGAGGCCGCCCCGGAGGACCGTAATGAGGTGGATGTCCGTGCCGGCGTAGTCGCGCGAAACGCGGCGGCCGAGCGCCCTGACGCGCGCCTTCAGGCGGCCCGGTTCGATGAGGATCCGATCGACATCGGGATGCGGATTCACGCTTGTTTCACGCTCGCATGGACCACGATTCTGCCCTTCGAAAAGACCCACTCATTACCACCGCGCGGCCGTTGACAGCCCGATTCCGGTGGACTATAATGATTTCACGCTGAACGGGGTAACACCCGGTCAGTAGGAAGCCTGAGCGAAGAGGTGCTCTGCGCTGACAGCCCGTTGAGGCCCTTGAGAAACGACGGAACAGTGACGGTCCGCGACCAGGATGCCGAAAGGTAGACTGTGAAAGGCCGGAGGCTCCCGGAGAATCAATTGGGCGGAGGGCTGCCCGAAAGGGTGCGCGCGGTCTCTGCGTCCCGGCGGTTAACGATGGTCCCGTTCGGGTCCCGCGGGTCGAAAGGTCTGCTGGAACCGACGAGACAGATCACCCGCCGCTGCCGCGGACGCGAAGTCAGCGAGGATATCTCTACCGCTCAGGCTTTTCCGTTTCCGCTTCCCAACCCACCGCTACGCCGCTTCAACCCTTTCCACGTTCGCCATTCCCTCCGCCGTTGGTCTCCGCCTTCCGTACTTCAGCATCAGCGCCTCCACGTCCCGCAACGCCAGCAGCTTGACGTTGACTTCGGGATAGAGCTCGCGGAGCCTGCGAATCTTACGGTTCTTGCGGTTGGCAAGAGAGGGCTTGATCGTGGTGATTTCGAGGAAGAGGTCGTAGTCGGGCAGGTAGAAATCCGGGGTAAAGGACTGAGTCATTCGGCCGTCGTCCGCCCATTCGAGGGGAAATGAGCGCGGCTCGTACTGCCAGTGAATCCCGTAGAAGTCCAGAAGGCGGGCTATCTCGGCTTCGCTGGCGTGCGCGAAAGCGACTGGCGGGGCTGGCGACCCTGGCATATGCGCTCCTTCGCCGGAGTGCGCCGCGCGGGCCGGTCCCGTGCGAACGCACAGACATAAATTAGTATAACAGAACCGGCGATTCTCTGTCAACGGTTTGCAGGAAATAATCGGACTGTCGCGTGCCGTCTGAACGGCGCCGGCCATAGCCCTGCGAATCCGTACGAAAAAGATTCGCGGATCGTGCCTCCAGACTTGCGACCGCCCCGTCTATAATTGTGTATAATAGTTACACTGAGCTTTACAATTCGACTCTCGAAAGGATGATCCATTTGGCACAGGTTATGGTCAAGCCCGGCGAGCACATCGACTCGGCCCTGAAGCGTTTCAAGAAAGTCGTGATGAACAGCGGCATCACCAAGGAAGCCCGCTCGCACGAGCGCTACGAGAAGCCCAGCGACCGCAAGCGCCGCGAGATCAAGGCGTCCATCCGCAAGATTGCACGCGCACGCGCAAAGCTGGCGGAGAGATACTAAACCAGAGCCGCCGCGATCGAAGTGATTGTCCCGGCCGCAGGTTTGGCAGAATGGATACGGTATCAACGGAGGGGTCACTGGCCCGTCCGTTTTCCGTTCGCGTGCCGTCCGGAGCCAGCGTCCGTCATGGCTAACCCGAATCTCTGGCTCCTCTTCATTGTCCTCTTTGTCTTCACGGGCATCCTGAACCTGACGCGCGGGCTGCGGCGCACCGACGCCCGCCGTCCACTCAGCATCGGGCTCGGCCTTTCCGCCTTCCTCTGGGCGGCCAGCGCGGCAATCTTTCGATTCGTCGATCACACCGCCGGCTACATCGCGGCCGTCCTCGCCGCCGCCATCATGATCGGCGCATCGCTCGCCGGGATGCGACGCCCGTGAAAACCTCGTAGTCTGGCGCGGAGGACTCGCGAGCCATCGCCGCAAATCCTTGCCCATGCCCTCGCCACGCCCGCCCGAACCGTCCTCGCCCACTGCTTCCGTCGAATCGAATCGCGGATTCTTCACGCTCACTCGTCATAACCATCGGAGGGGCGCGCTGTTGAGCTGTACGGACGAACCGCAGGGCGAAAACGTGCAGGTCGGTCTTCTCGTTCGCAAGGCGCAAGCGGGCGATGCGGACGCGTTCGCCTCCCTCTGCGACCGCAGTCGAAAACGGGTCTGGAACATCATCGCGTCCGTCGCGAAAGGGCCCGACGTGGACGATCTCGCGCAGGACGCCATCGTCCGCGCGTGGTGCGCGATTTCGAATTATCGTGGGGAGGCGTCGTTCGAGGCGTGGCTCTGCCGAATCGCGCTCAACGCCGCCCATGACTACCAGCGGTCCGCGTGGAACCGCCGCGTAATGTTCTGGACGGAGGAGTCGAAAGAGACCGCCGAGCTGAACGGGCCCGCGTCCGAGCCGCTGCACGACGAGGTTACGAGACGCGAGACGCAAAGGCGGATTCGGCAGGCGGTGGCCGCGCTGCCCTCGCAGCAGCGGGACCCTATCTGGCTTCACTATTTCGAGGGTTTTTCGCTTGCGGAGGTATCGCGGTTGGAGAGTATCTCAGAGTCTACGCTCCGAAGCAGGGTGCAGGCGGGCCTGAAGAGGCTCTCGCGCAGCCTGCAGGACGTGTCCGAAACTGGTGAAGTCACGGAAAGCGTGACGGAGCGCCCCTTTCGGGTAGAGCGTGAGGCGAAAGGTTGCAGCATATGCGATTAAATAACGAATCTGGCGGCTCGCGCCGCCGTAACACGGGAGCGCCAGCTATCGAGCGCGTGGAATCGCTGCTCCGGCAGGCGGCGGACTTTGAGCCGGCCATCCAGCCCGCCAACGACTTCGTCCGGGTGGCGCTGCGCGGGCAGGATCGACGCCGGGTTAGCCGGCTGCGCCCGCTCGTGCTCGGATTCTCGAGCCTCGCCTCCGGGGTGGCTGCGGCTGCCCTGCTCCTCTTCTTCCTTTCGCACAATGAAGGGATGCGAGGAACGGTTGCCGAGAATGGCGACGCGCCCGCGGTCCACTTGCCAAATAGCTTTGGCCCCTCCGGGCCCAATCCGTCGCACGATTCGCGCGACACTGTGCCGGGGAGTAAGGCCTCGAAGTCAGGCACAGCCATCGTTGTACACGGAAACAGCGAGGCGGGCCGTGAACCGCGTGGCGATTCGGACGGGGCGACGGCGGGTAGCCGCGACGCACGCCTCCAAATTGCCAATTACGAACCTCGGCCACATAGCGTTAGCCGGTCGCGGGAGCGGGAAACCCCGATTCCAAAGGTACGGTGGCAGAACGAGGTGGTGCAGCGATACGACCGCGGCGTGATCGAGCCTGCCTATGTGGTCGAAGAGCGCGACCGCAACGGCGACGTGGTCTACAAGCCCGTCATGATGCCGGTTACGCAGGAGACTGGCGCCCGGCCGATTTTGGTGGATGGAATGCCGGACACCTCCATCCAGCTCACGAACCCGTCCGGGGAGAGCTCGCAGAAATGAAATCGAGGTATTTTGCGGTACCGGTCGCGAGCCTTCTTGCCGCCGGTGTAAATCGCGCGTCGCTTGCGCAGACCGTGCCGCCCGCGCCACCAGACGTGCATGTCAACGTGCAGGTGCAGGGCCTCTCCGGGGAGGAAGCGCGGAGGATTCATCAGGACACCCGCGCCGCACTTAAGAAGGCTCAGGAAGAGATGAAAGCCTCCGGCGTGGCGTTTCCCGCCGCGATGGCCACGCTCCAGGGCATGCCTTCTTTCGATGTCCTCTTCGCGGCGCGCGACACCCGCCTCGATGCTGATTTCGACAACATCCCGCTCCGGGACGCGCTCTCACGGTTGTTTGCCGCGGCTAAGCAGGATTTCGCCATCGAGAGCGACGTGAACGCGAGCACGAAGGTACTGCTCAAGGCAAAGAACATTCGGCTCATCTCCGCGCTTCAGGCGCTCACGGATCAGGCAGGCGTCGGCTGGACGACCGTGATTCTGCGTCGCAAGGACGACATGCAGTTCAGGAGCCAGTTCCGGATCGTGCAGCCAGCGGCTGTCGTTCCAGCGATGCCCATGCCCGGCGCGTCCATCTATTCGCAGCGCTTGCCGACCGCCATGTCGGACCAGCCGGGACAGAACCTCCGCGGCACGACGTGGACGTTTAACACCGCGGAGCTGAGGCAGACGTTCACGTGCCCCCACTGCAAGGGCCGTATCACGACCGTGCGACCCCGGTCGCAGCGGGACTCCCAGGCTGCGTGGCGTTTCTGCCCGCTCTGTGGCAAGCCGGTCGACATGGAGGAGGATGACGACGAGCACACCGCCATTGGCCGCATCGAGCCAGGCTCGCGCCTCCATATCCAGGTCGTCTCCGACGCGGACGATAAGGACTATGATGGCAACTATTCCGTGGATTCGAACGGAATGCTGCGGTTCCGCACCTACCCAATCCAGGTCCACGTAATCGGCTTCACGACGGGCCAGTTGGAGAAGGTCCTCGCAGCAAGGCTGCGCACCTGGTTGAAGGAGCCGAAGGTCAACGCGACCCTGATCTCACACAAATAGGCCCTCGGCAACCCTTTAGTGCCTGTCGAGCCGATTCAGCGCATCGCGATAGTCATCGGGCGTGTCGATGTCGTGAAGAATCTCCGGCGCCTCTACGTCCACCATCTCCACCAACTCCGGGTGCGAATCGCGCCACGCATTCAGTCCGGTCTTCTCCGGCAGTGCGAGTATCGCGTCGCGCGCTTCCGACTTGAAAAGCACCGGGTGTCCCCGCCTGCCTTCGAATCGCGGGATGAACATCCACTTGTCGCTTGTCTCGGCGGCGCGAATCAGGTCGCGGATGGCGCGTGGATCCAGCTCCGGCTGGTCGCCCAGCACTATGAGAAACGCGTCCTGGTCGTCGCCGGCAGCGCGAATCCCAAACTTCACCGACGAGAGCATGCCGCGCTCCGGGTCGGGATTCGTCGCATAAGCGGTCGGAATCCCTTCCAGCGCGGCTTGTACGTCGTCGGCGTGATGCCCCACTACCGTCGTGATTCCGGCAACAGGCACGTCGATAAGCGCCCCCGCGACGGCTCGGATAATGGTGGTTTGGCCGAATGGCAGGGTGAGCTTTCCGCCGCCCATCCGCCTCCCCTCGCCTGCCGCCAATACAATTGCCCGGACCTTCACGGTTCAATTCTCCTCATGGTACACTCCCGGTCATGACCCCCGACGAAATCGCGACTGGCATCCAGTCTCTCTCCCTCGCCGACAACGTGCTTTCCAGGATCATTGAACGCGTTGGCGCCTGCGGCCTGCGCCCGGATCGCGACCCTTTCACGTCGCTCGCCCGCGCGATTGTCGGGCAGCAGGTCTCGATTCACGCCGCCGCTGCCATCTGGTCCCGGTTCGTGACCGCGGCCGGAATCGCTGGGGAGGTGACGCCGGAATCCGTTGCTCTGGCGGAATTCGACGCGCTCCGCTCCGCGGGCCTGTCCGGCTCCAAGGCGCGCTATGTCCAGGACCTCGCCGCCCGGTTCCTCGACGGCACGATTCAGCCTGACGCCCTCGGATCGATGGACGACGAGAAGATTATCACGCACCTGACACAGGTGAAGGGTGTGGGCCGGTGGACGGCCGAGATGTTCCTCATCTTCTCGCTCGGCCGCCCGGACGTGCTGCCAGTGGACGACCTCGGCCTCCTCAATTCCGTTCAGCGCGCGTGGGCGCTTCCGGATCGTCCCGCCGCTGACTCAGTGCGCGCCCGCGCGGAGGAGTGGCGGCCCTGGCGCAGCCTCGCTACATGGTACCTTTGGCAGAGCCTCCGGCTCGCGCCGTTGGAGTGAGTAACCGTCTCGGTCACGGGCAACCAGGCATGTCCTCGACACCATGCATGTAAAATCCGTGTCTCGCGGGCCCGCGGTACCACGGATGTAAAATCCGTGTCTCGCGGGCCTCCGGCCGGACGTCCTGCCGGACGGGGACACGTCACCTGGGAACCGATTCGCTCTCCTGATCGTCATTGGGGCCGTACCCATTCGGAAGGGAGATGCGAACGATGACGAACCGGAGAGAGGTAGCGCCGGACCCGATGAAGGTGGGCGATACCACGGAAAAGCTGGACCACACCGGCGGAGCAGAGGCGCTGACGAACGACGTTACGCCAGCCGATCAGGATTATTACGAGCGGCATATTGGCTTCGATGAGACGGCCGTCAACGAGCGCGGCGGGGGACAAAATGGAGTGCCATCGCCAGATCGTGCCGAGCGAGCGCGTCCGGTAAAGGGCAGCGCCGGCACGGTGGGGACGACGCGCAGGAACCGCGGAACGTAATAACCGAATCAGGTTCCCGTCTCGGTGGCGAGGAACGGGAGGGAATCGGCGGAGCGGACCGTGTTCTTGCCGCACCGCTTCGCGAAGTAGAGGGCCGCGTCGGCGGCGTCGATCAGCGCCTCCTCGGTAGTGGCGTTCGACGGGTAGGTCGCGATGCCGACGCTGCATGTAACGGCCGTCGATTCGTCGGCGACGAGTTGGAATCGCGCCCTCTCGACGGCCGCCCGGATGCGCTCGGCCACCACATCGACATCCTCGTGCGAGGTCTCCGGGCAGACCACCGCAAACTCTTCTCCGCCATACCGGGCCGGGATATCGGTCTCGCGGACCGTCTCCTGAAGAATCCCCGCGATGCCGGCAAGCAGCTTGTCGCCGGCCGGGTGTCCATAGCGGTCATTGACACCTTTGAAGCCGTCCAGGTCGATGAGGATGACGGAGAGGGGCCGCCTGTACCGCACCGACCGCTTCCACTCGTCGTCCAGCGTCGCGCGGAACGCCCGGTAGTTTTGCAGGCCGGTCATCGGGTCCGTATAGGCGAGGCTGTGCAGCCCTTCCTGCATCCGAATCTTCTGGAGCGGAAATCCCACGCGCTCCGCGAATCCCTGTAGTAGCCGGAGCTGCGCGGGGGATGGATCGTCAGGCCCGTCCAGCTCGACGGAGAGCATGCCGATGGGAAGATTGAGCGACCGGAGGCTGGCGAGCGCAAGCCGGCGCGCCCGTTCTTCCGGCTCCCGGTCGCGCGTGACCATGTCGTGGGGATAATCGGAGGCGACGAGAGGCGCGATTTCGGACAGGGTCCAGCCCGGTGGCAGTTCTTCGACTCGAATTCGCTCGCGCAGCCGCAGTGGTCCGAGGTCCGCGTGCCGGATGAGGAAGTGGCCGCCCTCATCGAGCAGGTAGAAGCCTGCGGCGTGTACGGCTGGCATCATCGAGCGGAGCATGAGGAGGGCGGAGTTGAGGGCGTACTCCAGTTTCTCGCACGAATTGACGACCTGCGAGACGTTGAGGAGCGCTTCCTGCTCCTCGACCGCCTCGTTCCAGCGCGCGCGCTCCCGCTGCACCTGGGCGCCGTAGAAGGACCCGACGAGTGTCATCAGTGCGAAGGTGACGACCCGGCCAATATCGCTCGCATCGAATAGCGGCGTGGCGCCGCGGCCGGAGGGAAGCGCAAGATAGACACAGGCGAGGCCGAACCCGAACGGCACTATCGAGCGGACCGGCAGCCCGACGACGGCGAGAAGCATGGGGAGAAAGAGAACGGAGACGATCGGCGACGACCGCCCGCCCGTAATCGCGACGCAGAGGATCGCGGCGACGGAGAGGGTCGCGAGTATCCAGGTAGACGGCTGCCACGCCTCCGGCTTCAGGTCCCGTGCTCGTCTCATCGGCGCGTCCGTTTGGGTTGGCGGTGTCGGCGGACACCAGGCTGCTTGTAAATCGCCCTGTGAGCGAGGCAATGAATTGACCTCGCTCGTGGGCCCGCGGATGCGAGGCAATGAATTGACCTCGCTCGTGGGCCCGCGGCCAATCGTCCTCACGGACGAAACGGAATTCTTGTTCAGGATGACAGGGTCGGCGGTCAGGATGCAGTCTTTGCCAGTGCGGCGCGGGCGAGCGCCATCTGGGCTTCTACGGCTTCCCGGGCTGTTCCGCCGCGCGCCTTGCGGGCCGCTATCGACGCTTCGACGGTCGCAACGCGCATTGCTTCGCCCGACTCATCTGAACCGAAGGCAGGAGAGTACCCGGCGAGCTCCTCCCGCGTCAGGTCCTCGATGCCGATTCCGCGGTCGATGCAGTCGCGCACGATTCGGCCCACGATGTGGTGCGCCTCCCGGAAGGCCATGCCGGTCCGGACGAGGTAGTCCGCCAGGTCCGTCGCCGTCGAGAAGTCCCGGTAGAGCGACGCCGCCATCCTTGCCCGATTGAATTGGGCCGTCGCAATGGTCTTATGGAAGGCGGGAAGGACCACCAGGAGCGTATCGACCGCGTCGAAGAGCGGCTCCTTGTCCTCCTGCATGTCCTTATTGTACGCGAGCGGCAACCCTTTGAGGACTGTCAGAAGAGCGAGGAGATCGCCGAAGACACGGCCGGCCTTGCCCCTTGCAAGCTCCGCGACATCGGGGTTCTTCTTCTGCGGCATGATGCTGCTGCCGGTCGTGACGCTGTCATCGAGTTCGACGAAACCGAATTCCGGACTGTTCCAGAGAATGATCTCCTCGGCCATCCGCGAAAGGTGCACCATGACGAGAGCGGCCGCCGCGAGGAACTCGACCGCGAAATCCCGGTCCGATACGGCGTCCAGGCTGTTTTCGATCACTCCCGCGAATCCGAGCAGCTCCGCGACCCGTTCGCGGCGGATGGGGAAGGAGGTCCCCGCCAGCGCGCCCGCCCCGAGCGGCAGCCGGTTCATGCGCGCGCGGCAGTCCGCCAGGCGTCCGCGGTCCCGGTCCAGCATCCAAAAGTACGCCAGCAGGTGGTGGGCGAGGAGGACCGGCTGCGCGTGCTGGAGGTGCGTGTAGCCGGGCAGCGCCGTTTCGATCTCCCGTTCCGCCAGCTCGACGAGTGTTGCCTGAAACGCGCGAATCTGCTCGCGAATTGCGTCGGTCGCCCCCAGCAGGTATAAGCGCGTGTCCGTGGCGACCTGGTCGTTGCGGCTCCTCGCCGTATGGAGCCTTCCGGCCGCGGGGCCGACCTTCTCTCGCAGCAGCATCTCGACCGCGCTGTGGACGTCCTCGGCGGCCGGGTCGAGGCGAATCGCTCCGCTATCCAGCTCCCGCTCGATCTGACGCAGCCCGGCCACGATCCGTTCCGCGTCTTCCGCGGGAATGATGGACTGCTCGCCGAGCATGGTCGCGTGGGCGATGCTGCCCCGGATGTCCTCGCGCCACATCCTCGAATCGAATGCAAGCGAGTTGTTCAGCCGCTCGACCAGCGCGTCCGTCGAGCCGGCGAACCGCCCTCCCCAAAGCTTTCCCGCTGACTGCTTGTCCTCCATGGATTCCGAGGATTCCGACATACGCGACTGCGCTCCCTTCATCGAGTTATCGAATCAGTATAGCCGGTCGTCCCCGTGTGCCGTGCGTCCGCACAAATGCCTGCTCTCATTCTGCGCTCGTGAATAGGTATTGTCGCTAAATGATAATAAATTAAGCATGGATTAACCCCGCTTTAATGCTCGTAGTGGTAACGTGGATATGAGCAGCGTAGCGCGTCGACCTCATCCTTGCGTACTGGCGCGATCTCACTCCGTTCCCCGCGCCGGGGCGCGTGCGGGCTGCGCGCTCAATCCATTGTTAGCCTGCCGCCTGGACGCAGGCAAGGAGAAACGTTAATGCATGAGCGAAGGCTGGAACGCGGTTTCACCCTCATCGAACTCCTCGTCGTTATCGCAATTATCGCGATCCTCGCCGCAATCCTCTTCCCAGTGTTTGCGCAAGCACGGGAAAAGGCCAGGCAGGTCACCTGCTTGAGCAACCACAAGCAACTCGGAACCGCCGTCATGATGTACCTCCAGGATTACGATGAGCGGTTTCCTGTTCCCGGACTTTACGGATCTACGACAGTCGTCGGTACCGCCCAAACGCTTGGACAAACATACGATTACCAGGACCGCACCGATTGGCGCGTTACGGTCAACCCGTACATCAAGAACGTGGGAATCTACCTCTGTCCCTCGTGGGAGAACGAGGACGAGCCCATATGGACGGAGTGCTGCAGCCCGAAGCGTATCGGGAATGCCGCCAAGCTCCAGATCCGGCGGTCCGTGGCAGGTACGAACTCGTGGGCATGGGGTGGACTTAGCGCAAGTCGCAAGTTGGCGGAGGTGACACGGCCGGCGACCATCATTCTGTTTGTCCCCTCGCGGTACGAGTATCCCGATCTCGGCACATGGACGTTGAATTGGAATAGTTGGACCGGCGGCGGACGAGGGGCATTCATCGCCCACAACGGCAAGGGAAGCTACACATTCTATGATGGGCACGTGAAGGCCATCAACCCCTGTGCCACCTTTGGGAACCTGAACTGGAAGCCGGGCGACACGCCTCCGGACGATTATCTGTGGGAATGGTGGTCCGGGCCGGACCCGAACGTACTGGCTGGCTGGCAGCGCGATTGCTACAATATCCGGGAATACAAGTGACTACCGATATCTCCTGACATCCATGCAGTAGATCGACGGTCAGTCGCCCCTGACCGCCGATCCTTAATGCGGGATGGCTCGCCTGAGAGTCGCACCGGATAGCGTCACACGCTCATAGAGGACACGAATATGCAGCTAAAAGCGTCAGCGCCGCTCGCGATAGTCAGTGTGATCATCGCATTGGCTTTTGCAGCCTTCATGTACAAGACGTTCCTCGCCCCGAACCGTGGCAATCCGAACGAGCAGAAGCCCGGCACCGTTAGCGGCGGTTCGGCCAGCGGTGGCATGGCAACAGGCGGGATGATGAGCGGCGGGATGTCTGGCGGGTACCGCAGCGGGGGCACAATGAGCGGCGGCAGATAGCGGCACCCAGCGGCAGCACACGAGAAGCCCCGCAACATTCGAATGATTCGGGGCTTCTCCTTCGCGGTAAATGGCGGGCACTCATGACGTTACGAAGACTCGGCGGTGGAAGGCCCACCATTCGAACGCCAGCAGACCCAGGAGCAGCGCGGCCAGCCAGGGCCAGAGATCGCGGGCGACGTTGACGCGGTGGCCCACCTCGACCGGGCCGCCGGCAGTCAGCTCCGGCCGCGGCTTCGGACGGATATCGGATTCGGTATAGTCGGCAAGGTTCGCGGCGAAAGTGCGCCGGAAGCCGTTCCCGCCCTCGGCCGTGTAGACGCCGACCAAGTCCGTTTCGTCGAACACTCCGCCGCCGCGCGAGCCCACCGCGACGTCCCGTTTCGAGCCATCGGGTCGCGTAACCGTCAGATGGCCCGCGGAGGGCGGCGCGTTGAGGGTGACGGCCTCGCCGGTGCGGACCTGCTCGCTCTCGGTATCGTCGGCGTGCGCCAGCCAGCGGAGCGCGTTCGAGATGAAGATGGGGTAGGAGACGGTGAGAGGGAAGGAGCCGTGCGCAAGGTCGAGCTGGAATCCGGTCCAGAGGGCGCGCATTTTGCCCTTCTCGCCGGCGACCACGGCCGCGCCGGATTCGCCGGTCGCGATCTCCTGCGCCCAGCCGGCTGGCTTGCCCTCCGCCATCGAGGTCCAGCGGTTCGGGCCGAAATCGACATACTTCAACACCGGATGCGATCGATTCGCGTCCACCACGGACTGGTTCTCGGCCACGCCCGTTGCCGTCGCCGGGCTCTGGCTCGAGCCGCACGCCACGAAGAGGTAGTTGCCCTCCGGCAGGGTCTTCGGGGCGGCGACGTCGAAGATTACCACGTCGAATCCGGCCGGGCTTATGAAGGATGCCGGCTTGACCGTCGAAAGCTCCACGTTCGTGTCCACCCGCAGCGCGTTCTCCAGAAAGACGTTGCCATCCGACACCAGCAGCGCCTTGATGTCACGCCGCGGCGATACCACGATGGCGGCCCGGTTGTCCACCGCGAGATCGTCCTTCGCGTCGATCCGGACGTTCAGGGTGAGCGGGCTGGACGGCTCCGGCAGCTCGAAGATGTCCGGGCTCTCCTCGCCACCCTTCAGCGCGACCTCGTGGGCATCGACGGTGGACTGGTCGTGGAGCAGCTCGACATTGAAGGTGCGAGGCCGGTCGTCGAAGTTGTGGACGGTGACGAACACCTCGACCGTGTTCTCGCCGGTCAGGCTGCGGCGGTAATCGACGGCGGTGATTCCGACGTTGCGTGACGCCTTGCCGATGGGGTGGAAGGCGACGCGGGTCTTGCCGAGGCTGACGTTGGTTACCGGAGCGAACCCGCCGTCGCTCAGGATGTCGATTTGCGCGGCCGAGCGGGAGGAGACGAGCGCGCCCGCCAGGTTCACGGCATCCCGCATATTGGTTGTGGTCTCGTGCGCCTCGAGCGAATCGATTGCGCGCGCGAGCTCGGAGCGGTCCGCCGTGAAGCCGGTCACCGCGAGCGGCCGCGCGCCCGCCGAGAGGACCATCATTACATCCTGCGGCTTCATGTTGTCCACGATGGAGCGCGCCTGCCGCTTCGCCTCGTCGATCCGGCTCCGGCCAACATCGGTCGCGAGCATCGACGCCGAGGTGTCCACCACAATGGCGACGCTCCGTCCGCCGAGGCCGGTGGACCGCCAGAACGGCCGGGCCAGCGCGAACACCGCGAGCGCCACCGCGATGAGCTGCAGGAGCATGAGCAGGTTCTTACGGAGCTTCTGGAACGGCGCATTGGCCTGCACATCCCGAATCACCTGCCGCCACAGGTAAGTCGACGACACCACGACATCCTTCCGCCGCAGCTTCAGGATGTACATGACGACAATCAGCCCGCCAAACGGCGCGAGCAGCAACAGCAGCAGTGGATTGAAAAAACTCATGGCCTGGTTTTCACCGCGAAGCCACTGACCCACCGGGTGGGTCTGAATGCAAAATAACTCTTGCAGGCGCGACTTACTTAGAAGCCAATGACCCACCGGGTGGGTCTGAATGCAAAATAACTCTCGCAGGCGCGACTTACTTAGAAGACGCGAAGAGCGCGAAGAACGGCGGAGGCTTTAACCACGAATATTCACGAATGAGCACGAATAACCGCCCGAAAGGCGAGTTTCATTCGTGTGAATTGGTGTTCATTCGTGGTTTCGCTTTTTCTTCGCGCTCTTCGCGCTCTTCGCGTCTTCGCGACTTCGCGGTGCGAGTCTCCATCATTTCGCTGGCGTGATGATGAGTTTGCGGAATTCGATGGGGCCGTGGTCGCCCTGTATCATGAGAGGTCCCGGCGCCCCTTCAATGCTGTCCAGCGCGCCGCCGGTGATGCCGGGAATCTCCTGCTGGCAGATGACCTGCTGGCCGTTGAGCCAGACGCTCACCTCGCGGCCGGTCAGGACGATGTCGTAGGACTGCCACTCGCCCGCTCTCCGGGCGGCGTTGATACGCGGTCCAATGAATCCGTAGATTCCGCCGATGGGGTGCGTGTCGGGACTCTTGCCGAACTCGTCCTCGATCTGCGCTTCATATCGCCCCCGCAGGTAGATGCCGCTGTTGCTGTCGTGCGGGTAGCGGAACTCGGCGTGGAGCTTGAAATCGGAGAACGTTCGATCCGTAACCAGGTCGTTTCCGGGCTTCTCGTTTACGAGCATGCCGCTGCGTACGATCCAACCGTTCTTACCTTTGGGGTTGCGCGGATGCCAGCCGCGCAGTGTCCTGCCGTCGAAGAGCGAGAAGGGCTGCTCCCATACGACGGGTTTTGTGCGCGTCAGCTTTGGGGCGCGGACGCCGGTGAACTCCGCGCGGCCGAAGTAGGGTCCGGAGATGGTGCCGCGGATTCGGTTGCCGGCGTATTCGCCCTCGACGCGGATGTCCGTGTCCCCATCCTCCCATTGGACGGGCAGCGAGAAGGCGAACGAGCTGTTGTTCCAGCTCACCTCGCTGACGGGCCTGACAGACCCGAACGCGCCGACGAATCGACCCACGAGCGTCTTGAACCCGGAGAGCTCCACTTCGAAC
>Ga0068855_100001016_pt1 | contig 34948 bp, 36 predicted proteins | sample KBSCornC52_FD_66592 | JGI IMG/M metagenome (GOLD analysis project Ga0068855, IMG submission 66592) | Corn rhizosphere microbial communities from Kellogg Biological Station, Michigan, USA - KBS Corn C5-2 | ecosystem: Host-associated > Plants > Roots > Rhizosphere > Soil ...
CGTCTCCTTGATCTTCCGCTTGAGCATCACGCCCCGCTGGCCATCGTCAAGGTCGACGCATGATGTTTCAAACGCTTCTATCCAACGTGTCATTGGACTGATGAGATAGTGGGCTATCGGCGCCTTCGCATTCCGTTCGGTAGCGAACGTTGGGGGACTATCCGCGCGGGAGGCGATAAGTGTTGATGGCCGCTCGTGGCATCCGACGCCCCATCATGGAGTGTCAAAGATGCGAGTTCTGAGTTTGGAAGAGCTTGAGCTTGTTGCTGGAAGAAGCACGACCAACGATCCTGGGTACAACGTTCCTGGCTACTACCCGGGAGGTGATCCCGTTGTGTCGCAGGCAGCGGATCCCGGTGCTGGTGGTGCTGGTGATGCCGGAAGTGGTAGCAGTGGCGGAGGCGCCGGTGGTGGATTGGGTAGCGATCCCGGGGATCCGGGCTGGCGTGCGCACACCCGGCCCTGGAGACGACGACGGACCTTACCGCAGAACGGGCCAAGGAAGCGGCCGCCCAGTTCGCCACGCAGGTCCCGATGGGTCGCAGGGGCGTGCCCGATGAAATCGCCGCTGCAGTGGCGTTCCTCGCCTCCGATGAGAGTTCTTACATCACGGGTATTGATCTTGCCGTCGACGGGGGCATGGCGCAGGCCTGATCCCGACGCGGTCCCACGGCTGGCCTCCAGAGGGGCCAGCCGTGGGACCATGCTTACCCCATCGCAAAGGAGACTCCCATGTACGACCGATCCACACGTTCCGAGTTGATCCGTTTCGCACGCGTCGATGCAGGCGCCGTCGTCATCGACGTTTACCCTGGTGATGGCGACTGGACCCGAAGCTTCTCCGACATCGTCGGTCCCAAGGGGGGGCTACAGCTTCGTGCCGACTGAAGTCGCCCACTTCAAAAATGATCCGCTCGGCAACATGCGTAGGCTGGCGAAAGAGCCGGGCCGGAAGAACGTCGAAGCCGTCTCGGCGGACCTCGTGGCGATGCGAGAGGTCACGCAACCGGCGGATGTGTTGTGGTTGCACCTGTTCTACCACGACCTGCATACCGACCTGATCCAGGCCAGGGGCGCGACGGCCACCGACTTCAATCGAGCCGTCTACGAGCGGCTGAAGCCTGGTGGCTCGTATGTAATCGTCGACCATGCGGCCGCCGTCGGGGCGGGCACGAGCGAGGCCCGGTCGCTGCATCGGATCGAACCTGCATCCGCGCTCGAGGAGGTGGAGGCGGCTGGCTGGCTTCATGCTGGACGTGGAGAGCGCCATGCTCGCGAACAACGACGATTCGCATTCGGCCAAGGTGTTCGATCCGTCCATCAAGGGCGACACCGATCGGTTTGGCGATATCCATCGCTCTTACCGTGGTCGCCGGCTATCTTTCTTACCGCTTCGTCGAAAAGCCGTTTCTTCACCGGGGGCGCAAGGTTCAAACGCCACAGAGCAATTCAGTGATTGGCTTGCCCGAGTCCGATTAGAGCGCCAGTACAGTCCTGTTCGCCGCAATCTATGTACTGCTAGCGTCAGCAAGCTTGATTCTGCTGCGACAAGACGTGGTGACGTTGCTCTCAGCAACGAGGGGGCACGCTACCTGATCCTATTGTTCTGCGGACCATTGGCTTTGATGCCATTCTTCAATGGCGTGATTTTCGTTGCCAATGCCGGCCTCAATAACCTTGGCCCCCATCTATTCCGCGACGATCAACTGGGGACGGCATATGCTCGGCACTCGGCCTTTCGTGGTGACCGGACCTCAATGGTAGAGCGCGCCCAGCGTACTGATGGGCCAGGCGATAGCGGTGTCGTCTTTATGTGACTCGGCAGGGCTCCGCCGAATAGCGCCTTATTGAAGTGCGTGTAAGCACGCTGGAGATCCTGACTCACTTCGTCGGAAGGTGTGTTCATCGCCTCATTCATCGTTGATAGCCGAGGGCCCACGGACTGACAGATGTCCCGATCGTCCGGGCAAGAGAACGGATGCTTTCCGCACCCCAGAAGGGATGGACAACTTCTCCGATGCAGGGAAGGAATCGTCCGCATCGAGAGGCGGCGACGACCTACGCTTGAAAGCCCACTCGTATCCGTGTTGTTGGTCGGTAGGTAAGGAGTGCCAACGGCGCGCCCCAAGCCCGCCGTCGACGACGAGCGCGAGAATGCATGAGTTGCTGAATGCCATGCATTGCCGCGCGCGCTGTTATGTCGGAGAGTGCCAAGGCCAGAATCTTTCCATGCACCGTATCCTCCCAAGACCCCGAGAAAGGACGAAAGAAGGGCAGGCGATCCCGTATCCCATGAATCAGGTGGGTTCCTACTTCTATCAACGCCTCCGTGACCAAGGAAGCCTCCATGTGACCGTGCATGCGAGGCCCTGACGGAGCGGAAAGCAGAATATCGCGCTGAAAAGCGATGACGCCTTCGCTGACGCTCGGAATGAGCTCACTCGGAAGGTCGGCGTGCTCGGCAGAGAGACGCCCGACAAAGTGAACTACGCGCTCATAGTCCTCCGATAGAAGGGGAAGACTCCATGCCCAACGACTCATGTAATTCTCGACACTGCCCCAGCGCCTGAGGATGGCGCGCGTCACCGCGACATCCTTCAAATGCAGGGTGCCTGCTTCATCGAACACGCGAACCTCCCGCCACGCCTCTCGCTCTCCCTGTCGAAACAAATCGGCCACCGCCTCATTCAAGGCAGAAGGATTGGCGAAGGATCCGTGGGCATGACTTAGGACATGCCGTTTTCGGGCGCGCTGACTGGCGCGCAAGCAGGCTTCCGTAGTCCGGCGCACCTCGGCCTCCGGCCAGTGCGACAACCCCAACAAACCTTTGCTTCGATCAAAATGATCGTGTCCACATGGGCACGCCAGCAACCGCTGACTCCGCAAGGACTTCCGCGGCAACAGCAACGGCCGACCACACCGGCAGCGGCTAGTCAATGGCTCGCCATGCCAGGGACATCGCTCGATCCAGGGCAATTGATGGACATAAGCGTGGTAGCCAAACGCCAAGCACGTCCGGCAACCACGCAACCAGCTGCTGTCGAAGTCCCGACATGCCGCAAGATAGGGGCGCCACGCGTCTGGATCGAAGTCGGATTCGTACCCTGTGCACGACGCCTTCATACATCGATGGAGCGACGTCCACAGCAAGGGCTCGCCGCCATAAAAGAACCGACTTACGTACGCAGGAAGACGGAACATATGGCAGAGCTGACGGGTGCGCACGCCATTAAGGCGCGACAAGCGATAGATCCAGCCCCATGGCGACTGATAGGGCATCGCAGCCATGGTATCCACGCCGATCAGCGATGCGCCGTGGTTTGTCGAGGTGAGCCCATTCATGACCCGACCTCTCTGGCCCGCAACTTTTCGAGTCGGAGATACCCGGAAGCCACCAAGGCCGCCTGAATATCATCCTGAGCGAACTGCCTGAACGCCCCCTTTTGGGGTGCCACGCGTACCAGCAGACGCCTCACCGTCGGCTCGAAGATGGCCATGGGCAAGTCCTTCGCGCCCAGCAGTTTATTTTGCTTCCGCAAGCCCTCTAACGCCGCGACGAAACCTGGCGCCTCATCACCCAGCCGCCAGCCTGCCTCGTAAGCCGCCGGCGCGAAGTACGCCGGGAAAGGCACGCTTTCGTGCTCAAGCGCACCATACCGCCCCAGCGCGTGGGCGAACTCACTGACGCCAAGCAGCCCACGAAACGTATGCTCCGCCATAAAGAAGCGGCGAATCGCCTGAGGAGGCATCCCTTCAAGCGTGCGCTCCACTGACTTGCGGAAGTGGCGCGCATCATCGGACTGATTGATGAAGACAAAGAAGACTCGATATCCGTCCAGGTGAACAGCGTCATCGATATTTGCCAGAAAATCGTAATCATCTGCACTAAGGCGTTGCGCCTCATCGATAAACAGCAGATAGCGGCGACTCCCCGTACGCTGGCACTCGGTCACGATGCGATCGACGATCTGCGCAAGCCGATCAATGGCTGATGACCTGGGATGGTGAGCGAGCTTCATCGACTGCTGAATGATGTTGTAGAACACGGTATCGGACGCATTGGTGCGCCGTGGCATGCTGACCCAGCTGATCGGCGCGGGGGACGGAAGCCATTGCGGATGGGTGGATAGATACTCGGCAGCGTAGGTTTTGCCGTCGCCGGAGCGCCCATAGACTTGAAGCCCGCGATAGCCGTCCTCCAGCGCGAGCAGGATGCCTTCGGCCAGAAACTGGATCGGCTGCGTGGCGATACGGGGGCGATTGTCGTCCTGCAGCATGGGATGGGTAGACATGTCTTAATCCCGAATGTGGTCGAAAGAAACTCGTCCCGAGCGCGGAACCTCCGCCTCGCCATGCATAGGCGCAGGTGTCGCGCTGGGCGGAGCCACCGCGAGCCCCCCTTGGATAACCAGCTGCATCAACTGCGCAGCCTGATCCACGGCATTAGCGCGTCCGGTCTCGGCACTGGCCAGCGTGTAGGCGGTGTAGGCGCTGATGGCGCTTTGGGCCCCCTCGATCTCCAGTTCGCCGCTGCGTGAGAGCTTCAGAATCCGGCGCCGAAGGGTCAGGTCATGCGCATGTACGTTCCAGGGCGCAGCTGCCTCCAGGGTGAAGATTTCCGTCAACGATGCATCTACCATCCGCACGGTCCGCAAATCCTCGAGGTCAACGAGGACCGCGTAGGTCTTGCCGATGAGATCCCATTGCTTATCCAGAGACGGATGGCGATACACCACGCCAAAAAGATTCATGTGCACCGGTTTCCCGTGCTTGCGTGATCCCCTCAGACGCTGATGCCGGCATTGCATCGTCAGCGCCTTGGCGTCCTGCTCGACATGGGGCGGCGGCAGCCAACACCCTTCCTCACCTTGATGGGTCAACAGGATGTCGATCGGACTGCGATACTGGCGAGCGGGCAGGGGGCTGATGTTGTGCCCAGTGACAATGACATCCATCAAGTCTTCCAACGCCTGCATGGCAACAGGGTGATCGGCGCTCCGGTGCGGCGACGCCGACACATCGGGCGCTCCCAACTCCCGCGCAGGGATCACGCCACCAGGCAGCAAGCGGAGCGCGCCGTCTTCGAACCGCTTGAAGGACGACTCGATCGTCCCGCGGGTTTCAGGCACATGCGCCTGACCATGATTCAAAACGCCATCGTGATGGTCGACCCAAACCTCCGTCGGCACATGCGCATGGTGGGCCATGGCGTTATCCATGGCCGTCACCAGTGCACTGATGCAGCCTACCCCCAGGTTCTGAGGCATCGTGGCTCCCGGGGCATAGGCCATACCAGGCACGACAAGGGGGCGCGGCGCCCACGGACGAAGCGCCTTAGCGAAGCACTGCGCCACATCCAGGGCGGTATAGGCCTGACCAAAGACCAGGCGCCAGGCCACGATGGCCGTGGAATGAACCTCAAGAATCAGCAGCAACCAGACTTTGGTGACGCGATAGCTGACCAGGTCGCCACGCGCATTGGGCAGCTGCAAGGTAAACCGGACATCCTTGGCGTGTGCGTCGAACTCGTATCGGTCATACGGCTGCCGCGCGAACAACTGATGTAAAGACCGGAAGAGGGGTTTCGTTGCCGTCGTGTGATCCGGCTGGCCAGCCGTCAGCGATCGAGCGCGCAGCGCCCTAAGATGCCTGGCGAATGTCCGACGCCCCTTGTCCGGCGCGTTGAGCGGCCATCGGTCTCGGTATCCGAGCTCCGAAAGGGCCGCCCGGATGCGCTGCATGAGGTGGCGAAACGATGGCGGCAGGCGCCCGGGTGGCAACGCATGCGCGTACTCCGCGAGCATGGCCCGAATCTCAGGGTGAGCCTGCAGCAGGGCCTGCAAGACATGAGGGCGCCCGTCCACTGGGACTTCGGTCGGGATCTGTTTTGAAAGGCGCACGCCCCAGGGCAGGCAGGCGCGATACCCATAACAGCGACCATCCGATGCCAACTCGAAAGCCTTCCACACGACACCAGTGAGCGTATGGCGATTGATCCGGTATGCCTTAGCGGATCGCCGGATGGATTGTCCCTGGATGACGGCACTCAGTGCATCGCATCGGGCAATAAAGTCGGCCCGATGCGGCATCACCACCAGACGCGAATCGGGGCGCTTCCATTCCAGGGCGAGCAACAGCTGCCCCGCTGAAAGATGAGTGCTCATATCAGCTTCTCCGTTGCAGCGGGGTACGACGCGACAACGGCAGGTCGCGCGGGAAATCCAACCACCCGGCATGAATCAGGACGCATGCCGCCATGCGAACCTCGTGCGGAGGAAACGCCTCCAGCGCCGACTCCACCTGCATGAACGACAGGGCGAACGCGCCCGCATGGAAGAGCTCTTGGATGCGCAAGGTGAGCAACGGTATCGCCGCGTGGCGCCGGGCAGCCTGCACGTGCGGAAGAAGACGCAGGTAGTTGGCAATCGGCTGACTACGCTGCTGCAGGCCCTGTTCGTGGATGTAATCCAAAGACAGTCCCGCACGCTGAGCCGCCGCTTCCCATACGGGTCGATCCTTGATCTCCACGCCATCCTTGGAGTGCTGCGCATCGCTCGCACCGACGGCAATCCAGAATGTTTCCACGCCATCACGCGAGCGTGTCCAAAAATCGATTTCCACTTCGTGCCCGTGGTAAAGCTGCAGGCCGCGGGGCCGAACGACGCAGGCCACCGTAAGCGGATCAAATTCCTGTTCAAGCCAGAACGCCAGGCGCATGACTCCCACAAGGGTGATGGCCTGATTTTGTTTCGGTGAACGAAAGATGTAGGTGTCTTCTCGTTGCAGTTCTTGCCGCGTGAGCGACCGTGCCGTAAACGGCAGGGCATACGAATCCATGGAGTGGATTCTCCAAATTAAAGAAGGATGTCGCCGGCAATGACGCCGGATGGGATTCGCGACGACTACGACGTGGCGGGCTTAATGCCCGAAGGCGGCCACACAAGCTCCGATCACAGCAACCACCTGCATCAGGCGATAAAAGCCATCGATACAGAGCAGCAAGCCCGCGCCAGGACGCACTTAGACGCCCTGACTGATGGAGTCAGCGAAGGTCGAGCCGGAACGCCCAAAGGCGTTCCGGCTGCCACGCCTCGGATCCGACTATGCGTCGAGCGGGGAGGGTGAGAGAGGTGAAAGGCGGAGCCGGTAGCTCAGCACCGCCCGGGTGACAGGATCGATGCGCAGTTCAAGGAGATAGATCCGGCCACCAGCGCCCAGCGGTTGAAGGCGCCGGGTCACGAGTGTGCTGACGGGAAGATGGGCCGTGCCGGAACGGGAGCGGGCGAGGACATGCCGAGAAGCCACGGCGGAGGGCCGCGCGGAAGTGCGCTTAGCAGATTTCATGATGGTTCCTAGTGGATGAGGCCAGCAGGCCTTGACGAAGGAACCCAAAAAGAAGAAGCTTGAGGTGTCTGAGGCCTTTGGGCTTCACCGGCCCCTGTTAGCGCAGGGGCTTTTCTTTTGGGCGTTTACTACGCGGGAAGATCTCCTTTCTTAAGAGGGGAACGCACACCCGAGTCGGGACAAGCTCGGCGATCGCCCAGCACAGGCTCATGCGAGAGCCCACTCACTCGACCGACCGCGCCGACACCAGCCCCAATCACCGAGGCGGGGCTCTGGATCGTGTGAGTTGCCGGAACAGACGGGCCGGATTAGCGCGCAGGCATCTCCTTACCCTCAGGCACGTCGCCGCCCTGGCGCCATTGCGCAAGGCAAGCGGCCACATCTTTGATCAGGGCAAATTTCCCTCGCCGATGAGGCACTGGAAAGAGGGGGACAGGCACGGTGCCGCGGGCGATCGCCTGCCGTAGCGCCTCACGGGAGGGGTAGCCCAAAGCAACGCGCAATTCCTCTCCACCGATCAGTGGCGAGCCATAGCGCGCAAGAAGGTCGCGCTCCAGGAGGTCAGCTAGGGATGAGGCGGGCGCGGACAACATCGACTCCGTCGTGACAGGGCGTGACAGATGCTAAGGCGTCGACAGCCCGAGCTCCAGGCTGTAAGCGTCGGCAATGATTTTACCTCCCCCTTTCATCCAACCCATTGAAACTAGGAAGGTTGCATGGCGCCCAAAACCCGCGATGAATCAGCCAACACGACATCCAGCCGCCGGCGTCCGGACCTGAAACGGCGCATCGACCATTGCCGCGTACGCCTCTGGTACTGCTGGCTCGACTTCCGCAGGCGGACTCGCTCCGGCTCTCTGGAACGGCAGCTCATACCCCAAGGATTCAGAGGAAAAGACCAAGAGGGCGACTGGAAGCACCGCAATCGGATGCGGGGGTATAGGAAAGGCCTACACGTACCTCGCCCCGACCTTGTAGAGGCGGCGGAGGCGCTTTTCCCAGGCAGCAACGCCATCCTTAACCACGTTTACTGGCAGATCATCGATCCCGAACAAGGCCTGGAGAAACATCGAGCATCTTGGCTAGCCGCCCTTGGACCGGAGACTCAACTGGCCCTTACACAACCCACTCAAAAGGCGATAGGGGCGCACTACCAGCGACGCTCCATCTCCCGACGCATTCTGCGACGACTCGAAAATCTGGGAAGCCTTGATGCCCTGGCGGCGACAGCCTTGCTTGTGCGAGAGGCGCAAGAGGAGGGGAACGAACAGCTTGCCTTTCAGTGCGCTCGCAGCGCCTGGGCCTTGCTCTTACTCATCTCATCCACGCTACCCTTTGACAGCAACGCGCCCGTGATGACGGCCTTGCTTGGTGACGCACTGCTCGACCATGTGCACTATCGCGGGGAGCAGGTGTCGATCAGGTCGGCCCCCATCCATGTGTATGAGCGCATCCTGCGTGAGCATTGCCTGCGTCGAGAGGACGCCGGAAAACTCGGCCCCAGCTGGGCATGCTGGGTGCGGGAGCGCCTAAAGCTTATTCATGGAAAGATGGGTTTGGATTTGCTGTTTGCCTTAAGCCTGCCCACAGAGGCCACCAGCACCTTGCGCGCCGATCCGGCGCGGCACCTGAGGTTTCAAGAAGACCGCATCGTCCGCTGGAAATCACTCAATTACATCCTTGATTGGCGCTGGTCGCAGCGCTCCTTCATTGATGACTGGATAGCCTTCTCCAAAGACCCCAATAGCCAGTGGCCCGAACTGGACAGCCAAGTAGAGAATTCCCTCGGCGCGATAGGAAGAGTTTCTCTTTGAAAGGGAGGGCTCACGGGCAGGGCACCCGAGAAGTGGTGCGCACGTCAGTTCCAAACAAGGCGGCACGCCTCTGAACACCGAGGCTCGGCCAAGGGCCACCAGGCGGCAGCGTGCATGCCTGCGCATATCACGAATGCGCCCATACCGCCTCTACTTAGGCGGACACAACTAGATAGCGGCGTCCTTTGCCAGAGCCGCAATGGTCATCTGCAACCCCTTGGCCACTCGAGCCAAGGTCTCAATGGTCACATTACGCTCACCGCGCTCAAGTGAGCTGTAGTAAGCACGATGCATGCCGATCGAATCGGCAAAGCGCTCCTGGCTGACTTGCATAGCCTCGCGTCGGGCCCGCAATGCACGCCCCAAACGCCCTTGTACTGTCGCCTTGTCCATGGAGGCGAACGTAAGGACCCGCTACTTTTAAGACTACGATCATAAATGTAGTCTATATATAAGTATCAGTAGGGCGCCCGCCCTAACCGCGCGCGCCAAACGCCCTTGTATCGTCGCCTTTTCCATGGAGGCGAACGTAAGGACCTGCTACTTTTAAGACTACGACTATAAATGTAGTCTACATATAAGTATCAGGAGGGCGCCATGGGACTCCGACTTGTGGATGATGATCTTGATATGTCGTTCGACATCGAGTTGGCAGCCGATGCGCGACTGGCCTTGAGCCTTCAGTTGCAGCGGGTGGTGGATGCCCCCTCCAAGGCGCAATTCGAGTTGCGTTTGTGCCAGCAACTCCAAAATTTGATCGACGCGGACCTCCGCCCGCCATCTCCGCGTCAGATTGCTTATGCGCTCAGCATCGCCAAGGCTCTCGATGTCCCCCTGCCAGGTGAGGCGCTGCGACACCGGGGGACGATGTTCGATTTTCTGGATCGATACGTGCCCGCTTTCAAAGAGCATCTGGGGCGGGGCGGGCACACATGAGCGCCACCGTGCTAGCCGCCCACCGCCTTGGCTGCATCGATCCGCGGCGAAGGTTGGCGCACGAACCATCGGGCCGATGTGTCGTGGAACCGCTTGGCTCAATCCCTTGTTCCGATCGCACCGCTACTCCATGGAGGTCGCACCGATCGCTTGACCGCCACCACGCGAAACAAGTGGTGCGCGCAGTTGAACGAGGCTTCTCTGCGCCAAGACACTGGATGACCGCGCACGCAAGGAGGCACTGATGGCAAATGCCCGCCATTTGACTCGCCTGCTGGTCCGCGCTGCCACCGATCCCAGTCAGGAACCCGCGTTCTTCCGCGCGCTGCTTAAGGCGACGGTGTATGCGCATGTTCCGATTGGCGATCCTCAAGGTCTGCGGCTTCGTTTTATCCAGTTTCCCCATCCGGAGACCGGGCAGTTGCTGCTGCCATTCTTCTCGGACCTCACGCGGGCCCGGCTGGCCGCAGCTCACGCCGCGAGGATCGTGGCGCTGCCCGGTCGCACACTGCTTGACGCCACGCGTGGCGCGACGCTAATCCTCAATCCCAACGAGGAACGCGCAATCCTCTACCCCGAAGAAATTACCACCCTCCTGCGTAGCGGGCGTATCGCACGTATCAGCAAAACGACTGTCCAGGAGGGCCGCGAGCCCCTGATTGGTCCACCGGACCTCACGCCGGCCTGGCTGGTCGATCTGGTCACGATAACGTTGGCTTCCTTACCCTTTGTCGAGGCCGCTTACTTCGCCAGCCTCCACGCGGCCGACGGCCAGGGCGAGCCCAGCCTGCTCCTGGCCGTGGGCACAGAGGCCGGGCAGGGCGAGCGCGCGCTTCGCGCGGTAGTCACGGCTACCCAGCCAGCGTGTGAGCAACACCGGTTTGCTCTGGATGTTCTGCATTACAGCGAGCCGAGCGAGCGTCCGGTCTGGGTGGAGGCGTTCGAGCTGCAGCCGATCTATGCGAAAACATGGGGCGAGCGTCTACTCATTTCAGCTAACCGCCCGACCACGCGCCTCTCTTAATTACCTCCATCGTCTACGAGCGCTGCCACGCGATGATCGCTGGCCCTGGAGCGGGCTCGGCCTTAATATTGCTGGGCGCCATCGGGCTATTGATCGATGGATTTGCCGAGCGGCGCGCCGAGCCATACATGGCCGCACTTATGCGGCTTGAGGCGGAGTATCGAAGTGCCGCCCCTGCGATACAGCAGCCTACCTCTTTAGCCTTAAGGCATCCAAGAACACCACAGTAGGCGCTGCCGAACATTGCCCTGCTGAACGGCGACCTGAGCGTTGACCACGTGGACAGCCTTGGCTAATTAACCTGTACTCAGGGCCTTACGGCGATCACCTCGATCTCCACCCGGTAGCCCGGATTGCCCAGCGCGACGACCTGGAACGCCGAGCGCGCCGGCAGCTTCGGCTGCTCCTTGGTGCCGAAGAACTGGCGATAGCCGGCCATGAAGCCGGCGAAGTCCATGCGCCCGGCCTGGGCTTCGTCGCCGACCAGGAACACCTGCATCTTCACCACGTCGCCGAGCCCCAGGCCCAGGCCCTTCAGCTGCTTTTCGATGGCGGTGAGCACGCCCACGGTTTGCGTCCTGGTGTCGCCGTAGGCGGCTACCGAATCCTTCGGTGCCTTCGCATCGACCACTGGTGGCACATTGCCGCTTACGTAGACGGTCGCCTTGCCGACCGGCACTTCGACCGCGGCGGAAATCGGGAAATCACTGTCCGGAATCTTGTAGCGCTTCACTTCCTGGGCCTGCGTTGTCGCGGCGGCGGTCAGCAGGACGAGCAGCAAGGCATGGCGGAATGGCGGGTGCATGGGAGCTCCTGTGGCGGAAAGGTGTCAGCGGTGCAGTGCGGCGACTTCGTTGGCACTGATGCTATCGGTGTACTGGTTGCCGAAGTGCGTGCGGATGTAATTGATCACGCCGGCAATCTGCGCGTCGCTCAGGCCGGCGCCACGCAGGAAGCGCTCTTCGCCTTCCGGAGCGAGCTTGAACGAAGGCATGTCGCGCCGTCCATGGAAGATCACCGCCGCCATGTATTGTGGCGATGCCAGGCGCGGGTTGCCGGCCAGTGCCGGATACGCGCCGGCGCCTTGCGCACCCTTGGCATCGGGCATGTGGCAGCCCTGGCAGATGACGCGGAATACGGCCTCGCCGTCGGCGGCGGCAAGGCGTCCACCGCCTTGCCCGGTGTTGTCGGACGATTGCGCACGCGCCGCGCCCGCAGCCAGCAGCAGTGCGGCGCAGGCCAGTGCGAGTGCACTTCGTTTTGCGTGTCGGCTCATGCGTTGCCTCCGGTTGCGCGCCGATGGATGCGTTCGATCGCGTCGAGCGCGGAGGTCACCGCGCCTTCCTGCCAGGCCGGCAGATACGAAGCGTGCTCGCCAGCCAGCACGATGCGGCCGTCCATCCGGCACAGGTTGTCGTAATGGCGCTCGCGCGCCTCGTCGGACCACACGCCGAAGCAGCCCAGGGTAAACGGCGAACGATGCCAGCCCACCGCGATGCCATGCTCGAATTCCTGGCGATACTGCGGATGGATGCGGCTGCCGTATTCCACCGCCTTGCGCACGCGCTCCTCCGGTGCCATCGCGGTGAACTCGTAGGCATCGAGCCCCCACATGTAGGCGCCCAATAGCACGCCCTTGCCGCCGCCATGAAAACCTGTGCTGGGATAACTGATGTTGGCGATCGGCAGGTCGGTGTAGGTGATGCCGCCGTAGATCTGCTCGTCTTCTTCCCAGAAGCGCCGCTTGAACTGCAGCCCCACTTTCACCGAAGCCGCATAGGGCACCGCGGCGATCGCCTCGGCCAGCGCCGGCGACACGTTGAGCGGCAACTGGCCGAGGATCGACAGGGGGATGGTGCACACGCACCAGTCCGCGCTCGCCGTATGCGTGGCGCCCGGGGCATCGACATCCTCATAGGCCACGCTGACGCCATGCTCGTCCTGCTGGATGGCGGTGACCTTGGCGCCGTAGCGGATCACGCTTTTCAGTTCGCGGCCGAACGCCTCGCCGATCCGCCCCATGCCGCCGACCGGCTGAAACAACGTGGTCTGGAACTCGTAGATCTCGCCGGCGACCAGGTGCTGCCACAGGCGTGAGCCCAGCACGTCCTTCAGCTGAAGCGGCGTGGACGGCTGCGGCCTGGCCGACAGGCCACCCCCTGCATCGCGGTCGTAACCGCGCCGGTTGCTGCTGGTCTCACCGCGCGCGTAGGCGAACTGCCGGTCCAGCGCGCCCCATTCCCGCAGCGATTCCAGCAAGCGTTCCTGGTCCTCCTTGCCCACGCTCTGGTCCAGCTGCCCCTGCTGGGTGCTCTTGGCCAGCAGTTCGGCCACGTGGCCGCGGTAGTCGGCGTTGATCTCGCGATAGCGCCGCGGCCTGCCGTCGAACGCATCCGCGCTGTGCAGATAGGCGTTGTGGTTGACCTGCACGAACGGCTCCAGCGCCACCCCGAGCTTCCTGCAATAGGACAGAATGCCGTGGTGGTGATAAGGCAGGCGCCATGGCCCCGGATTGAGATAGAGCCCTTCATCGAATTGACAGTGCTGGGTGAAGCCGCCCAGTTCGGTGAAGTGGTCACCGCCGCGCAGCGACCAGTTGCGGCCGCCGGGACGGCCGTTGTACTCCAGCACCTGCACCCGGTAGCCGGCCTGGCGCAGCTCATAGGCCGCGACCATGCCGGCCATGCCCGCACCCAGCACCAGCACGGACGCGCCGCGCGGCGCGCCCTGCAGTGGCGGCGTACCGCGGAACGGCGATTCGGCCGCCAGGCCCAAGCTGCTCATGGCCTGGTACATCGCCGCGCCGCCGGCGGCGGTGCCGATCATGCGCAATAGGTCGCGCCGTTTCATGGAGCGCGGGGCAGCGCCCGCGCGCGAAGAAATCTCGTCGTGCATTGACCACCTCTGACCTTGGATACGGAATGCCGCGAGGGCAGCTCGTTGCGCCCCTCCGCGCACGCCGGCGCGGAGGGGTTGCCGTCAGAAGCGATAGGCGACCTTGCCGTACCAGTAGCGGCCGTTGAAGCCGAACGGCGACAGCGAGGAGTACTGCAGGCCGTCGGCACGGTCCTCGTACACGTTGGCCAGCGAGGCCTTGGTCGGGTACTGGTTGGTGAGGTTGTCGACGCCGGCGGTGAAGGTCCACGCCTGCCACGCATAGCTGGCGGAAAGATCCAGCAGCCAGCGCGCGGCGAACTTCTGGTCTTGGCTGCCGTCGTTGGCATCGCCGCGGCGGATCACCGAGCCGTAGCGGGTCAGGTTGGCGTGCAGCCCGAAGCCCTGCAGCTGCCAGTCGCCGCTGAACACGTACTTGGTGCGTGGCGTGGATGCGGTGAGCAGACCCTCGCTGGCACGGCCGAAGGCGGGCGTGGAGACTTCCAGCACCTTGGTTTGGTTGTAGTTGCCGCTGGCGGTGAGGTTGAGCCGGCCCCAGCCGCCCAGGTCCATGCGGTAGTTGGTGATCAGGTCCGCGCCGCGCGTGCGCGTGGTGGCGCCGTTGACGAAGAACTGCGCGCCGGTGACTTGGCTGTTGGGGATGCTCACCGCGATCTGGTCCGAGTACAGGATCGCGTCGGCCACGCGGATCTGATAAAGGTCCAGCGTCGCGCTGAAATCACTCCACGGCTGCCATACCGCGCCGAGGCCGTAGTTGGTCGACTTCTCCGGCTTCAGCGCCTTGGCGCCGAGCGCGATCGCCACCGGATCGGAGGTGCGGTAGGTGCCGATCTGCGCGAGCGTGCCGTTCTGGATCAGGGTCACCACCGATTCGTAGTTCTGCTGCGCCAGCGACGGTGCGCGGAAGCCGTTGGAAGCGGTGGCGCGCAAGGCGAACGTATCGGTGAACTGGTAGCGCGCCGAGAGCTTGCCCGAGCGCGTCGAGCCGGCATCGCTGTAGTGCTCGTAACGCCCGGCCAGGCCCATGGAAAGCTTGCCGGTCACGTCAGTCTCCAGGTCCACGTACGCGGCCTGGCTATGCCGCCCGAAGCTGCCGGCGACCTGTGGCGTCAGGCCCGGAAACACCTGTGAGCCGCCCGCGTACGGCGTAGTGCTGCCGGGAATCAGCGTGCTGGGGTCGAAGAAATAGGAGTCCGGATCGCCCGCATCGATCACGTAGGTTTCCTTGCGGTATTCCGCACCGAACGCCACCGTCACCGGATTGGGCAGGAAGCCGACATGCACGTCCTTGCTCAAGTCCAGGTTGGCGACGCTCTGCTTGTTGCGGAACGTGCCGGCATTGAAATACGTCGGCGAATAACCGCGCGTATAGTACAGGTTGGTGTTGACGCTGTTGGCGATGTCGAACGCCAGGTTGTTCTCGCCGTGATCGGCCGAGAAATCCCAATGCCAGCCGCCGGTCGTGGTGCCGCGCACGCCCAGTACCGCGGCGATGTCGTTGCTGTGGTTGACGATCTGCGGCAGGAAGCCGTTCGGGTAGAGCTCGGGGACATTGCGCGTGGAGTTGTAGGCGCGGTAGTAGCCGTTGGAAGTGACGTCGCGCTTGCTGCCGTTGATGTAGCCATAGAGCTCGACGCCCGAGGTGATCTGGTAGCCGAAGTTGAGCAACAGCTGGTAGGTCTTCACCGCCGGGTCGCCGTAGCGCTCGTACGGAATGCCGGAAGGATTCGGTGCGCCGGCAAGCGTGGTGGACTTGTCGCGATTCTCCGCGCGGTTGGTGTTCATGGCGTTCTGGTAATTCCACGCCACGCGCACCCAGCCGGGCGCGCTGCCCTCGGCGCCGCCGAGCGGCAGCCCCATGCTGCCCTGCACGCCGTTCTGCGCGCCGTCGCCCTTGTCCATCACGCCGCCGTTGGCGGTAACGCTGTTGCCGCCCGCGCCGCCGCGCTTGAGCACCACGTTGATCACGCCGGCGATAGCGTCGGAGCCGTACTGCGCCGCCGCGCCGTCGCGCAGCACTTCGATGTGATCGATGGCGGCGATCGGAATCGAGTTCAGATCCACCGGCGCCGAGCCACGTCCGATCGCGGAGTTGTAGTTGACCAGGCTGGTGGTGTGATAACGCTTGCCGTCCACCAGCACCAGCACCTGGTCCGGCGACATGCCGCGCAGGCTCGCCGGCCGGATCGCGTCGTTGCCATCGTTGATGGCGGGGCGGGGGAAGTCCAGCGAGGGGAGCAGGGTGCTCAGGGCGCTGGCCAGATCGGTACTGCCGGTGGCGTTGAGATCCGCTGGGGTCAGTACATCGATCGGGGCGAGGGACTCGGAAGCGGTGCGGTCGGTGCTGCGCGTTCCGGTGACGACGACTTGCTGGAGCTGTTTGGCTTTTTCGGGCGATGCCGCCTCGGCAGCGGGAGTTTCGTCGGCCCAGGCCGTCGAGGCGGCGAGGGCATGCATACAGCAAAGAGGTAGCAGCGCGGCCGCCGGCAGGCGCCGCTTAAGTCGTTTGGTCATTGGTGGTTTCCCCGGTCAGGCAGTCAGTGGACGGGCTCCTTGCCTGGATCTTGCGTCGCAGCAACCCCCCCCCAGGGCTGCGACGATTCGAGGCTAAACGCGATTGTTGCGATGCGTCAATATCTGGTCATCTTGACGTAACTGCGCTGTAATCGTCGACCGACCCTGCTCTTGCATTGCGGCAAAATCTTGCGCAATTGCAGAGTCAATGTGAGCAAGGACACCTGCACCTCCCGAGCTGATCTCTTGCGCCTCCACGCGATCGCGCACGCCGCAATCAACGGGGACCTCTCTCGATCGCGAGTTCCCCGTTTGCCGTGGGCGAGTTGGCCGCAGAGGTGAGTATGGAGCTCGATCAGCTGATCGCCGCGCTTGCGGGCATACGCCGACGCATCCAGCCTTTGGAGGGTCGGTGATTGCCGGCATTACGCTCATTACGATCGGATTCTTTGCGGTTCATAGCGTCGCCAGTGGCTGGATCGGTCAGTTGGCTGACGGAGCCAAAGGGCATGCATCAGCGCTCTACCTTCTCGTTTACTACCTCGGCTCGAGCGTCCTGGGTTCGCTGGGCGGCGTGTTCTGGGAGGCTGGCCAGTGGCCGTGGGTGTGCGCCTTTGCTTTCGACTTGCTCGCGACCAGCCTCTATTTCACGCTGCGCTCGCTTCCCGGCTTCGCACGGGAGGATTGCTCGATGAGTGTCTGACCGCGGGGTCTCGCAAGACCCCTGATTATTTCGAAATTCTGCACGCCACCCTCGGCGGGAGTCCTGCTGTCCATGATTGACCACCTTGATCACCTCGTACTCACCTGCGTTGACCCTGAAGCCACCACCGCGTTCTATACGGAAGTCATGCAAATGAAGTTGGAGACGTTTCGCGGTGGTCGCATCGCGTTTCGTTTTGGCCACCAGAAGATCAATCTACACGTCAGCGGCAGCGAATTTGAGCCCAAGGCGCACCTGCCAACCGCTGGATCGCTCGATCTCTGCTTCATCGCTTCGATCCCCCTGGATCAGGTCATTGCCCATCTCAACGCTCACAGCTGGCCCATTCTTGAGGGGCCCGTTGAACGTACTGGGGCGACGCACATGATCCGCTCGGTCTATGTGCGTGACCCCGATCTGAACTTGATTGAAATATCAGAAATCATTCACTGAGCATGACGCGTTTGACCGCGTGCGGATGGCATCGACTATCGCATGCCGCCGCGGTGCGCAACCACCAGACCAGGCGATCGGCGAAGTCGCATCGTCGCCGACACCCCATCTTCAAAGGAAGTTTCATGTATCGGACGAAAGCTTGTATGTGGCGAAGCGATTCGCTGCTCGTATTCGGCATCGTGGTCGCGACGACCGCCGCCACCGTGGCGGTAGCCTCCAATGCGCCGCGAGCCGACCTTCCGGAGGGTTTCGGAGCTGGTACAACCGGCGGCCTTCATGGTGAGGTGGTGCGTGTCAAATCAAGAAAGGATTTGGCCTATCAACTGTGTCACTCCTCGCGCGGTACGATTTGTACGGACGACACTCCGCGCATCATTCAGATCGAGGGGGCGATTGACTTTGCGGGGACAGAGGGCGCGAGTGATCGTGCCGGATGTCAGTACGGCAACACATGCAAGGCGCCATACAAAACAGAGGTTTTGACGCTTCTTGACGCGAACGACAAGCACTGCGACGGCCATCCCGTGCGGATGATCACTATCGACAACGCGGGCAACAATCCGTTGCCCGTAGGGTCAAACAAGACCGTCATTGGTGTTGGCGCGAACGCCACGCTAAAGGGCAAGGGGCTGCTATTGAATGGCGTTCACAACGTGGTGATTCGCAACCTAGCCATGACCGACATCAATCAAGGCATCATCTTTGCGGGCGATGCCCTGGCAATCGCCCAGGCTGACCATGTGTGGATTGATCACAACAGATTCCACAATATCGGACGGCAGATGATTGCCGCCGGGTTCGGGGCAACCACTAACATCACCATTTCCTGGAACGACTTCGACGGCAACAATGTTTACTCGCCCTATTGCAACGGTGAGCACTATTGGAACCTCCTGTTCGGTGGTAACCCGCAGACCATTACTATTTCGAACAACTACTTCCATGAAGTCTCGGGGCGCGCGCCGCACATTGACAGTCCCTCTGCCGTCGTTCACCTGCTGAACAACTACTTTCACAATGAGCATCTTCAGCAGAGTGGCGGCTTCTTTCATGCGCTCGATGCGGGTCCGCAAGTCAAGGTGCTGGTGGAAGGCAACTACTTCGACAACATCGAAACGCCCATCACCAAAACGGGTGGCGGAAGCATCTTCGGCGTTTTGGGGGAGGTCGGAGCGAATGCTCAAGCGCAATGCGTCAATGATCTTGGGCGCAAGTGCGCCGGAAATATGGCCACCCCTACGCCGGCGATTAACCGATTCGTACAGAATGAAAACGTCATCAAGTTGCTCGGTGCCGTTCCGAAGGGATCGGTCGCGAGGCCATTCCTCGCCGGCGATGTGCCTGCTGTGATCACGGCCAACGTCGGGCCGGGGCATCTTTAAGGGAGCCAGTGGTATTTGCTTCGCGGGTAACGCGGCATCCTCGACTGCGGCGCTAGTGGATTGACAGTCGGTCGAAGACGGGATTGGCCGACTGTCGACATCGCCGCACTCGTGGTGAACAAGTGTGCTTTCTCTTGTGTCAGTGAAGCGAGACTTGCGCTGCGAGCGTCGTGAGACTTCTGCTCATGTCGCGCGATTGCATGCGGATGGAAGCACGAAGGAACGCGCGTTGCAGCAGGTGGCCCCAAGTGACTTCACTACCACTCGCATGCGCTTCCATCCCTTCCTTCAAATCGACGTTTATCGCAGCAGGTGTCGACTCCGTATGACCATTTTTCGTCCGTTGTGTTGCACGCATGTTCGCCGATCGCTTGTGATTGCATTGGCGCTTTCCGGGGTTGCGACCGGCCCGGCCGTTTCCGCTGTCAACGATGTCGCTACGCCTGGGGGGTTAGCTCACGATGCATGCAGCAACGGATGTGCGCAATGACGTTCGGTGTGATGGTGAGCGCATCCATCACGCGCTCACGCGTAACAGTGGCGAGTATCGGCGGGATATGCCGATCGAGTAGGGCGGTTGGGATGGGCTGGCCAGCGTGGTCGAGGACGCGTCGACGGCTGGTGGGACGGCGGTGAGCAGCGCGTGGAGATTATCGGCGAGGATCTTTGCGGCGAAGTCATGCCGCAAGGCCGCGCCTCAGTTTGCGCGTGTACTCCCCGCGAAGCACGAATTGGTGCGCCCCTCCATCACGCGGTCCAGGATGGAATCGGCAATCGCGGGGGGCATCGGTTTAAACCGGCTGATGGTCATGATTAGCGGCGACCTTGCCAGCTCGATGATCATCAATGGCAAACAATGCTGTCTGCAGCGACCGGTTTCGGTCCGCTGATCACGGCGAATCGGTCCGGGTGACCAATGCCGTCGGTGCACGCACCCCTGTTTGGCGCAGCGTACGCGCCAAGGGATCTAAACGAAATTGACCAGCGACATACACTGAATTCCCCATAGGTGCATTCTACGATGCAGTGGTGGGGCGGCCAATCAAATGCCGCTGTGCGGAAGGTCGCTTGCGGCAGGAAATATGGATCGATCAGGCCCCTTCAATCGGCCTGGGTCGGGAGCTAAGCCCGCACCACCCGGAAGGCCATGGCTCCCAGCCACAGCGCAAATGCAGACAGATCTGTGGCGACTGTCGTTGCCACAGAAAACTCCTGGGGAACATCGCAGTCCCAGAAGTCCACGACAGACAAGCCCCCCCCCCGTTTCGGGGCGCGCGTCATAGAGCGTCGTGGCCTTCCAGTCGTAGATCTGGATGAGGTAATTCTGGGCATCCTGAAAGCAGTACGTTCCCGTGACCTTGCGATCGGCAGAGCCCGGATCAGGTCGGCCAAATCGCTCGACAAGCCGGCGGGGTGCGATCTGCAGAAAGCCTCGCAAGGAGAGGTGCGCCGCGGAGCGTGGTACGCGGACATAAGGGGCCGAGTCATCGTTCATCAATATCTCCGGCGAGCCAAAGTAAAGGCAAGGGCATCGCTATTTTAAGAAGCCGCCTAGCGGGAGGCCGTCAAGGCGGTGGTACTCGCGTGCCGCGCGTCATCCTCGGCATGAAGATAGAGGGAGGTGGTGGCGATCGAGCTATGCCGCAGGTTGCGCTGAATGTGATGCAGCGGCATGCCGTCATCGGCTTGATGTGACGCGGCGGTATGCCGAAGCCAATGGGTGGAGGCGCGACGTAGCTGGCCGGCTCTCTCGGGTTGCGTCGCTTCCCAGGTGGCCGCGATGCGCCCAAAGGCGTCTTTGACGACCAGGTACACCGCGGTCGACGTCAGCGGTTGCGCATGCCCTGCAATCCCGCAAATCAGTGGGCGATGGGGTGGGGCGCCCAGCGCAGCCGGCAGGCCGAGAAAGCTGCGGTACCGGGCATAGTCCTCCATCAGCGCATCGCTCAGTGGAATGTGCCCCTCGACGCCGCCTTTGCCCACGACGCGCAACCACCAGCGGCCCCGCACCTGGTGCAGATCGCCGTCATGCGCCCGGGCGGCCTCGGACACGCGCAAGGCGGTCGCGTAGAGCAGGCGCAACACCCAGCGGGCACGCTCGTAACGCTGTCGCTCGCGAGTCGTGCCCTGTGGCCAGCCCTCTACATCCGCCAGCACGTCCAGCCACAGCGGGCGATCCAGGAACCGCTCGATGCGTGGCGCGGCTTGTCCGCGGCGACGGCGACGGGGCTGCAGTGCAAAGGGGGAGCCGGCGAGATAGCCGCCGCGCACCAGGTACTGGAACAGGCCTGCCAGGATGCCCAACGCCTGGCGGCGACTGCGTTCGGACAGAGGGCCGGCCAGTAAGCGTCGATGGTCGCCACGTCGCCCCAGGGCTTCGTCGCACCAGCCGGGTGGTGGATTGGCTAAGAACGACTCGTAGGCCAGGACGTCTTCGCGCATCAGGCTGGACACTGCCTTGCCGCGCACCTGCGTGGTCCACATCACTAGGCGTTCCACCTCCTTGCGGTAACTGCGCAGGGTATGGGGTGAGTCGGTGTATTCGGCCAGCCACACGCCAATCGCCGCCAGGTCGTCGTTGGCCGCGATTTGTCGTGGCGTTTGCGCGGGCGCCCGATTGGCGCCGTTCACGCCCGACAGGGGGATGGGCAAGGCAAGGCGGGGCGACAGAATGGGCGTCAGAGCGGTCACGGGCTTTCCTATCTGCCAGGCAAGACGGCGTCCGATCGTACACCCCAAAGACTTTTGATTATGAGAGTTATCATAAATTTATGGCCGTAATCGTTATACATATAACGTAATACTGTGATATACGATGATTGCATGGGCTCCTTCTGAGCCGCTGGGCACGAGACACCACATGGCGCGCACGAGCGACACCCGCACCCTGACCCGCGAAGCGGCGGCGCAGCTGGTCGCCGACGGCCGGTTGCCACACACCCTGACGGTGGACCAGATCTACGCGGCCATCGGGCAGGGTAGTCGCACCACCATCAATGACGCCCTCAAGCGCTGGAAAGCCGAGCGCGCCCAGGCCGACGCCCTGGCCGACACGCTACCGCCGGCGATCGCAGATGCCATGCGGGGATTGTGGGCGGCGGCCGTCGAGCAGGGCAGAGCGCAATTCGCGACGGAGCGTACCGCCCTGATGGAAGCGCGGGAGGCGACCCTGGCCAACTGCCGAGAACAAAGTGATGTGGTTGCACGAGTGCAGGCGCAACGGGATGCCCTGGTCGAGAAGGTTGCGGCACTGACCGCCGCACTGGAGACGGCCCAGCGCGAGCGCACGGAGACCGATACCGCCCGCGCGGCGGCCGCCGCGGAAGCCGCGACCTTGCGGGAAACGTTCGACAAAGAGCGCCAGGACAGCGCCCGAGAACGGGCCGAAGCCAGGGCTGGCCTTGAAGCAGCACAGGCTGCCCACCAAGCGGCACTCGCCGAACAGGCACAAGCTTTCCGCCAGGAACTCGATCGGACCACAGAACGATTGCAGCACACGGAAGCACAGATGCTGAATCAGGTCGATGGCGCGCGAGTTAGTCAGCGTCGAGCCGAAACGCATCTAGCTAAGGTCCAAGAGCAGAACGCCAACCTGCGCGCCGAGCGGGCTGAGATGCGGCAGCGCTCCCACCGCGACCAGCAGGACCTGGCTGCTACCCGGCGCACGCTCGCCGCCGCGCAGAGCCAGCTTGCGGAAGCTGAGGCCTTGGCCGCCGACATGGAGCGCTCCTTGATCGCCCAGGCAGCGCAGGCGGAGGCTGCGCAGCGGGTGATCGTCACCCTGGAAGCGGCCCTGCAACGCCCCCGCCACGCCCGGTCGCGACCGACGGCGACATGACTCGCAGCGCTCGCACTACGAGACGCCACTTCGCCATACTTCCTTACCGCCGGCACGGGCAGCCGAGACGGCAGCGCATCACAGGAAGGGCGGATGGCCACCCCGGGAAATGCCAGCCACGTACGGACTAGCCCTGGTTGCTCAAGCTGCAGCCTGCGCGCAGCCATGACTCGCCAGCGCACCAGATTAAGGGGCCGCTGTGGTCGGCGCGACTTGAATGCCACACAATGTCCCAAAGGATGAGATCAGGGGGCGGTATGAAGGAGCTGTGGAAACAGAGGATGCGCCGACTGACGTCTTGGTTGTGCACGGCCGTGATGGCAGGGGCGTTGTGCTGCATTTTTAACCTGGCCTTTCAGGTCTACAGCTATGCATCGCCACGCATTCACGCTCAGCGCTCGTCGGCTGCCGCATCCAGCCGACACGCCGTGCCGGCTGGCTCAGCGTCCACATCAGCTCCTCCGCGTGTCGCCACAAGCGGCGATGCAGCCACTGATGACCACTGGGGCAATGGTGATGTTTTGTCGGCGCTTACTGGGTTCTATCAGACCATCATCGCGACACTGATTGCCCTGCTTGGTCTGGTGGGCGTGCTGTCGGTAATTACGCTTCGGTTCTTGTCCCATGCCACCGCAGAGGAGACGGCGCACAAGGCGGCACAGAGCGCGGTAGAGCACGCCATGGGCTCTAAGGACTTCTACGACAAGCTGGATGACGCTGTCGAGCAAAGCACCATCTCCGATCAGTTGGCGCGACTCGAGACCGACAAGGCCAAAATTCTCAAGCAACTGGACGAGCTTCAAAGGCGCATCGCAGCACTGGAAGCAGGGCAGGGAAGCCTGCCGGACGACGAACGCACGGGTGGGACCATCACCAACCCGGACGCATAAAAGGTGACGACGATGGCGGTAATTCGCAAACCCATATCCGCACAACCCACGCCCCATCGCGACGTGGTGACCGACCTGGACGCCCTGCGCCGCCGCCTAGCGACAGCCGGACTTTCAAACATTCCCATGAATATCAATGCAGTCGCTGAGTTTATGGGGCTCGAGGTAGTGGAGGAAATCATGGACGACGATCTATCCGGCTATCTGGAGTACCGTCAAGGCGCCTGGGTCGCGGGCGTCAATGCGCTGCATCATAAGAATCGGCGCCGCTTTACCATAGCCCATGAGATTGCCCATTACGTCCTGCATCGGGATCGAGCGGCCAGCTTCCATGACCGAACATTTGCACGGCGTGCCACTTCCACGGATGTCATGGAACGTGAGGCAGATCAGTTCGCCGCCAATCTCTTAATGCCAGAGGCTAGCGTTCGCCAAGCCATCAAGGCGGGGGCAACCTCTGTAGCTGCCCTGGCTGAGGCCTTTGGCGTGTCAGCGCTAGCCATGAAGTATCGCGTGCAATCACTGGGCTACCAGGTGGCCTGATCAATGACCGAGCCTCTCTATACTCCGATCATCCGTACGCGGCCCGCGGAATTGAAAGGTCTGCGCGAACTTGATGTGGCGGTACGCTCCCAATTGTTGCCCGTGATGGAATTGACACGTTCGCGGCGCACCACGAAAAATCCCGGGGGCAATGTCAGCAATAGCGTCGAGGCGACCCTGGAGATTCTCGGTGACCAACCATTTATCGTGGATCTGACATCCCTCCAGAGTCAACAGAATGGCGAATTTGAATCCTTGCTTGATGCCAGCAATGGCTTTGATGCATGGACACGTTTCGCTCACCACCACCTACCGAAGCAATGCATTCCGGTCGTGCATTTGCTTGAGCCCTTCGACGCAGATGAGTTTCGCCGACAGGTAGTGGTACTGCGAAGCAAATTCGACCGGGTGGCGCTTCGCGTACCCACTTCGTACCTAGAGCTTCCCGCCGTCCTCAATACATATACATCCGTCGCCAATGATTTGCGCACCGCGGCCATAGTATTGGATGCCGGCTATGTCACGAGCCCGACCGCGGCCGCGGCCGTGGCGCGATTAAGTGAGATGCTTCGTCAGTTGAATCGGCGCCCGACCTTCATGACGGCGAGCTGCAGCAGTTCCTTTCCGATAAGCGTTGTCAGTGCTGGCGGCGAAGACGCCTCGGACGAATTCCCGCTTCTCGAAACATGGGTCGACGCGCAACTACGTCAGACGTGGCCCGAGCTTACCTATGGCGATTACGCAGCGATCCATCCGATCGACTTTGTCGGCACAGTTACCAACTGGGTGCCTCGCGTGGACGTCATGCTGGCCACCAAGTTCTATTACTACCGTTATCGTCGATCCGATGGCGGCTATGTGCGCGCAGCGGCGGATGCTCTTGCCGACTCAAATTACGCCCCCCTGAACTGCTGGGGGGATACAAATATCCGCAATGCTGCTGCCGGCTCACCACTAGGACGCAGCCCGTCCCACTGGATTGCCAGTCGCGTGAATTTCCACATCTCGCGACAGATCAGTCGCTTGACGACGTGATTCGATCACCCAGAGTCAGCACGCGCACATCGTCGAGTGTGACTGTACGCCCGAGCTCTCGCACGAAGGCGTTATACCGCTCACCAAGTCGCATGGCGACGGAATGAAGCGCAAATTCCGACAGTATTTCCGTCGACAAGGAGCCGCGCGCACGCTCCGCAAGATCTTCATAGACACCATTGCTTGGTAGTGCGTGCTGGCTCAGTAGATTCCGCAAATCAGCGGTTCGTAGCCATTGGAGTGCGGCCTCCTTGGGTAGGCGGCGTTTTGTTGTAGGGCGACGCACCCAATCCGAGCGATCGGGCGACACAATCATGATGCCAGTTTCACGCGGAAGTAGGCCGCGAACCGCTCCTACAAAATCCGGCGCGATGGCGACGGTAAAGTCTAGAAACATGGTGCGGTACCCGATCGCCTGTTCTGCGAGGCGATCGAGATTGTCTCGGGGCCCTTTAACTTCGATGGCACTGAGCCGTCGCGTGGAGGCGACCACCAGATCCGCGCGAAACCGCCCATCACCAAAGCGCACCTCAGCACCCAGGACCTCGTCCATGCCAAGCGAAGGAAGCAGCGAGGTGATAATTCGGGCTTTCAGGTCGTCCGCGTAGGTCATAGAGGGCGGCAGATACGGATTAGAACAAGTCAATGACAAGGAGGCGGATGTGCCAAGTATCTTTAGCGAACGAACGGCAGAGTATGCCATTGTTCCAACACTTCAGCGTCAACTACTCTCTTATTACGCTTGGGCTATTCCCTTCTATGTCTGGGCCAGCCGAGAGGGAAGTGCCGCCGCCAAGGAGGCTAATGGCGAGCTCTACGGCCGCGTTCTCGCGGTGTTTGCTCGGCGCGTCAAGACCACCAGCAAGCCTCATGTCATGGAAGGCAAGATCAATGTGGAATTGATCGAGTATCACTACTTGGCGCGCCAGATCGGCATTCACAGCATTGCGGCTTACGCTGCCGTTCGCTCACTGCATCATCTGCATCAAGAGCCCGCCATGCTATGGCTGTCACTCACGCAGCCGACGGGCGCCGCTGTGCTTGAAGATGTTCGCTTTCGTGCTGAACCCGTGCCCCCGGAAGGTGAGGTGAGCCTTCAAAGCACATCACCAATCGACATCCTGCACATCTCGGACATCGTTCGCGGTATTGAACAGCATGGCCGGCTTTTTTCTTACGTGGCCGCCATGGAGGCCATTGCCGAAATACGCGCATCGCAGCAAAGCAGGCGGACGCATTTTTTAGATTTCCTCGGCGGCTACAAGCCTGTGTATTTCTTTCTGCCGCCCATAACTATGTTCGCCGACTAGCACTACTCGCTAATGGCTTGTTTGCCCTCCCCTTTGCGGTTCGAACGAGATAGGTAAGGCGGATCCCGCCGTTCACCTCGACTGGAGGGCTTGGGCCATAGACCTACCGTACAAGGGCAGGGGCGTGGCGAGAGAGCCACCATCGGCTGCTGAGATCGCCATCGGTCGATACGGAGAGAGGGACTCCGGCCTCGCCCCCCTCTGAAAAGAACTCTCCGCCCGATTGCATTTCGCCCCTCGCCTCGATTAATGCGGCAGCAATGCGCATTAACCTCTTGCGATGTGCCTGTCGCCCCCGTCGCGACAACAGTGGCGCGCGCCGCCCCGCGGGGATGGCTCCGACCGGGGCGTGCTGGCCACTAACCATGCCCGCCAGCAGAAGGATAGCGTTGAGACTTCCGACACAGTTAAGATGAAGAAATGGGGGCTAGGAACTTAAATGGCAGCGGATCGCATTCATTCAAAGCGGGCGGGTAGAGTTGCAATCACCGCCCAGATTAGAGGCGTCATCGGGCGTGCTCGGTCATCGCAGTACGGCATATCAGATCAAGAGCGCGCCTCGGACTTCCGCGCTGGTTTGCAGTACGCCATTCTGCGGTCGCGCACGGACCATATCGCAGAATCACCCGTCGAGTTTTTCACGCATCTTCATCAAGCAACAGCTCTAGAGCGCACTCGCTTCGACCGGTTTGCTATTGGCGACGACTATCTGCGCGCAATGACGGAGCCTAATGCTGTTGCCTTTAGCCGAGAGTTGTACTGGCTTTCGGTTCGCCTCTCTTACGACGCCTCGCTACTGACCGGCCACATTGTTCGGCGACGTGAGCTTGATGAAAGCATCGAGGCGCTGGACTGGAACAGAGCCCTCGATCTCGTTGACTCCCACGACGATGAGTACGGTCGCTCCTTATGGTCCGTCGGCCTTCGGCTTCCCATCGTCCAGGCGCGCGATGGAAAGGACGAACAGAAGCGTATTGCCAAGGCACTGCGAGGGATTGCCCCCAAGTCGGTGCTGGCGTTCTATGCGTTCTATGTGAGTCAACGCGCCGAGTCGACAACCTCCATCGGCTGGTTCATCGACGATATGTCCAGACGCCTGAATCGACTTCCTCTGGGGGGCATCCGTACTTACCTAAAATATAAGCTTCTTGACGAATTTCCGGAGGATCGAAAGGATGTCGCCGCGATTCTTCGCATCGAGCAAAACCATAACCCAGTTGATCAATACGAAACGCTTACTCGCGTGATGCAGCAGGTCGCCGTGCGACCGGTTGACACGGCAGAGCATGCGGTCCTCATTAAGTGTTTAGACGCATTGAGCGCCGTGCAAGATCAACGACTTCGGAAGTTACGAGATTGGATCCAGCCGCGCCGACAAGTTTCCAGTCTTCGCCCGCCAATTGACTTGGGGAAATTTGATTGCGTCATAAGTGGTACCAAGCTAACTGTCGTCGATGTAATTGGGCAACAAAACTTCCAAGATCTCTTTGCGGTCGGCGGACTTTATGCGGCGCGCTCGAATCGGCATACACGCGCGGTTCGGCCAACGACCTCGCGGCGTCACCGATACAACCTGATGCGAGCGGTCGCACATGGAATTCTGCGCGAGAGTTACAGCTCTACGTCTGACAGCACTTCAGTGGTCGACTACGCACGAAAGCACGGCAACGTATTTGCTGGCACGGATACTGGTGAAGCGCTTCGTCACATGCTGTCCGGGCTGTATCACCACTCGCCTATTGATACCAAGCGCCAACTTGGCCTGGCAGCACTGACCGTCCTGCCCTACGGTGTCATCGATGCGATAGCTGCTCCGACTGCCGAAGCTTATGAGTCGTTCCGAGTCGATATGAGGCTGGGATCCACACTTAGGTTTGTCGATCGCCTCCGCGGCTTGGATACGGAAGCGCATCAAATTGGAGAGGACACTCTTTGGTATGCCGATATCGCGCATGCCGCAGCGACAGGTCGGACCGATGTGGCACAAAAGCTTTGGGAGGCCGGGCAGGGCGGCCACGCTGACTGGGCTCGCAATCAAGCGGCATTTTTGGTCCTCACGTTACTAGCGGGAGAAGGCGAGGTGACTGCCGCGGCCAGGCTCCTCGCGGCTCAAGTCATCGACCACCATGTGGAGTCAGCCGCACTTCCAGTGCAGCAAGTCTTCGAAGGCGTGGTGTGGCGAGACCTGAAAGATGCGGCGAGCACGGTCGAACTGTCGAACGCAATGTCGCTCATTTCCACCAAGTTCGCTGATGATCGGATTAGAACCTATCGTCGATTTGCGCTGGAAACTTTTCTGCACACCAATGGGATGAGCCTGCCATCGCAATTGGATGGATCTTCTATCGATATCGCAGGTACGCAACTTCGCTACTTCTTAGGGAGGGTGTGCACGCCTCCCATGCTAGACATGTTGCCTGAGCTAGAGCGGACGGTTGACGTGCTGCAAGAACGGCGAGAAATCTGTGGCGCCCTGGTCGCAATCGATCCGGACAATAGCATCACGTGGGAAGCGGAGGTTCTGGCAATCTCTCGTGAACTTACAATTCAAGAGGGTCTACAAACATTCGACGGAAGTCGCGTTCATGTCGACATGGATGCACTATTCCATGTTGTCAAGAAGGAGATTGCGGAAAGCTACCAGCGCTACGAATCTCTAGATAAAGATGATGACCGATCATCTGAGCAGTTTGAGCTTGCCATCAAGGAGATTGTCAGGCGCGAATCGCAGGCAAAGAATATGTTGAACCTTGCCGTGCGTGAGTCGGATGAGCTGATGATCTCGATGGCGTATCGTTCGCTTCAGCAATTCCTTTTCAATGTTCCGCATGGCCTTGATAGCTATCTAAGCAAGCGAGTTCGGCACGGCTCTATCGTTGGTTTCATTCGCTCGCCTGCGGAGCGTGATGGGCTCATTGCCCAGCGCATGGAGGATGGAAATTACCTTCGGCAGGAGACTTGGGCAGACAACGTGCCTGATCTGGCGCAGCGTTCTGCACTGATTGATGCCATCATTTCGTTTAGTCGGGCCGTTGACGAGTACCTCATTCGTCTTCGCGACGTGCTCTTGCACGTGCGTAGCGAAGAAAAACCTTCCGGGATGATTGACGTCAAGCTGACTGGCAAGGAATACGCACTGATCGCGCCCCTGGCTGAGATGGGGCTTCCTTTAGATATCTTTACTCGATTCCTATTGGCGTTTCACCGACGGCAATTGCGCCCTTCTTTGATCGCTGTTGGTCAGATGATCGGCACTGACTTAGTTCAGTTTGTGTCCGAGCAATTCGAAATGCTCCGAACGCGTGCGCGCTCCATTCTAACTAGTAGCGATGAGCGCGCCGCGTTCGATTCATCCGCCATCGATGCCTCTGTGGCTATGCAGGCCGCCGTCAGTGCGGCGTCACTTTGGTTTGATCCTGCGGACCTGGCGCCGCGTATCTACACGCTCGCAGAGGTCGTTACTATCGCCGACGCTTCCGTGCGAGCGGTTACCCGGAACTTCGATCCAGAATTGCAAATGAGCGGAGACTTGCAGGCGACGGTCACCGAGCAAACGTTTGCGTACTTGATTGACGTACTCTACGTAGCTTTCGGGAATGTGGCCGAGCATTCGGGCATGGGGCGACGCCCCAATGTTACGGTGGAGACGGGGATAGACCCGATCACAGGGTGTGTAGCCATTCGAGTGAAAAACGGTTTCATGCCGAAGACGAGCCTTGCTGAAGTCAAGGAAAAACTCAATCAGCTTCGTAGCGAGATTGCAGATGATCAACGGCTAAGGGCACGTCAGGACAAGGGGTCCGGCTTGCACAAGATCGCAAGCATCGTGACGATGGACGCACAGGGTCAACTGGATTTCGATGCTACGGGAGATACGTTCGAAGTATTCGCGAAGGTTCCCGTTCTTGCTTACCGAGAGCTGGAGGAGGGAGCGTGAACCTACTCATTGCCGATGACGAAAGCCCCAAGCTGGAGAGCATCGCGGAGTTTCTTGCCTCGAACTTTCCGGAGGCTTCGTTGGAAAAAACAAAGTCAGTGCGTTCTACCATCACTCGAATGCGGAGCGGGGGGATTTCGACGCTTATCCTTGACATGTCGCTCCCGACGTTCGACGTCGGACCTGGTGAAAAGGGTGGTCGAGCACAGAACCTTGGTGGTGAAGAGGTTCTGCGATACATGGAATTTTACGAAATCACCTGTCCCGTGGTCATCGTCACTCAGTATGGCTATTTCTCTGAAGGCGGAAAGCATGTTGCCGTAAGTAAGGTCGAGGCCCGATTGCAGCTTGAGCATCCGGCCAATTTTCGGACAATGATTCACTACAGCGGGTCAACAAGTCCGGCATGGCGTGTAGCTCTTAAGGAATCAATCGAAGGGATTCACGGTGAAGCTACTCATTGTCGATGACAACGACGCGCGTCTTGCCCGTATCATTGGGCATCTTCTGCAGTACTCGACCATCAAACGCGATGACATCCACACAGCCACATCGGGGCTTGACGCTAGGCAAAGTCTAAGGGGCCATCGTTATGACCTCCTGATTATTGACCTGGTGCTTCGTCGGCGGCCTGAGTCGGTTCCGGACGCACAGACGTCACAGGACCTACTAGTTGAGCTTACCGAGACGGTGACACTGCATCGTCCGAGCCAAATCATTGGCATTACGGCGTACGAGGAGGTTCAACAAACTGCGGTCAGCGCATTTGAGCGCTACTCATGGCGCGTCCTTCGTGCGGATGAGGTCAATGACAATTATCTTCATGTGTTGGCTTCCTCCGTGCGCTATCTCATTGGGCGCGCGGAAGACACGATCTTGGCCCCGCTTCCTGTGGACTTGCTTGTGGTGTCGGCATTAGAAACAGAAATGACTGCCTTTCAGCGGGGATGGGAGTGGAGTCCAGACGAACCTTTCGACGAAAGCACTTACCACTCGCGCGGCAGGTTTGAGAGCAAGGGGCGAGTTTTTACAGTGGCCGCAGCAACTGCCCCTAGGATGGGCATGGTGTCCGCAGCAGCTCTAACTGCCAAGTTAGCGCAGGTCTTGCGTCCAAAAGTAATTCTGATGCCTGGTATTTGCGCGGGTGTGGCGGGAAAGACGCAGCTGGGAGACGTCATCTTCGCTGAAGCATGCTGGGACTACCAAAGCGGAAAACATAGCCGAGATAGTGACAATTCATCAGATTTTGCCATCGATCCTCATTTTTTGAGCGCAGACGGTGCGCTGGTTTCACGCTGGGATCAACTGTCACGAGACGTTGGAAAGATTCAGGAATTGACGGCAACTTGGCAAGCGGAGCGGCGATCGCCTCCTGCACTAAGGCGCGGCCCGATCGGCAGCGGCTCGGCAGTGTTAGCTGACGAAGCTATCGTCAAGGACGTTCTGAGGCAGCAGCGCAAAACGCTGGCCATTGAGATGGAGTTGTATGGTGTTTTCTGCGCCGCTTCATCTGCCTCGTGGCCGCGACCTCTCGTATGCGGAATCAAAGCTGTTTGTGATTTCGCGGACGCTCAGAAAAACGACAACGTGCAACCATTTGCTGCTCACATGAGTGGCGCGGTGAGTCGGCACTTCATGGAGCGATACCTGGCCGATCTTTGCCCCGTGGCTTCTTAAGGAGGCGCCGGCTTCACTCACCACGCGTCGCGTGGAACGCCATTTTCAGCTCTTCGCGCTAGCCAGCTGTACGCCTCTCACTCGGCCGTTGAAGTGGAAGGGATGCGTTACGCCTTCCAGCAAATTGCCATGCGCGGCCGCGCGGAGGCTGTACGGAACTACCTGAGGTACTTGGCGACGAGCTGGGCACCAAGTCAGCGCAATGGATGGCGAACCGCCACCTACGAAGCATTGGCAGCCTCGGACTGGTTCTGCGCCTCCTTTGCAGGCTGGGTGACGGACGCCATGTTGACCGAAGTGATGGCCGGCACGCAGCAAGAGGCTATTCCATAGATGGCTTGGCTTTCGTGCGCAGGCTTGCCATAGCGTTGGCACCCGCCTGGGAGCGCCGGGTGTAGTACGTCACCATGCGATCGGTCTTCCACCCACCGGCCTGCTGAATCTGCGTCCCGGTCGCGCCGTGCTCGGCTAGGTCATTGGCTGAGCCAATCCGCGTCGAATGCCCGCTGATGCTCCAGGCGTGCTCCAACCCCGCGGCCTTGGCCCGCCGCCGAAAGATCCGCGCCACCTCTTGCGGCAACAGCGCTTCGCTCGATCCGCCGTCAGTCTTTGGCCGACCACCGGTCGGGCGGAAGAGGGGGCCCTCGACGATGCCGGCGGCCGCCTGCCAGGCGCGCACCCGCGCGATGGCTTCCAGGCTGACGAAGCGATAGTCCGGCGTCCCGCCATCCTGATTGGTCTTGGAGAAGGGCACGTGCAGCGACCAACTGTTGCGCCGGCGATTGTGATGCAGGTGCTCGACCCGAATGGCCACCAGCTCGGATTCCCGGCATAGCGTATCCGAGGCGATCGACAGCAGCGCCGCATCGCGCAGATCCCGCGGCGTGCCGCCGAGGGTCGCCAGGATCGCCTCGATGCCAGCCATGTCCAGCTCGCCGGCCTGCTTGCGCCCATGCCCGCCGCTGCTCTTCAGGCGACGGATCAGCTTCTTCCATTTCACCGGCCAGTCCGGATCTTTCGCGGGGCTCGGCAGGCCGGCCGCCACATGCACCAGGCCGACCGTATACAGGTAGCGATCCACTGTCGCGCGCTTGCGCCCTTTGTCGATCGCCGCCGACAAAAACGTCTCGAGCTGCTCGACGGGGGCGGGCAGGGGTGTCGTACCGGTGGCTTCGCACCAGGCCAGGTACTGCGTCCAGTCCGAGCGCACCGCTTTCACTGTCGCCGGCGCACTGCCTTCCGCGAAATCCGCCGACCAGCCAGCGAGCCGCTCGAGCACCGCCTCGACGGACGCGGCCATCGCAGGGCGTGGCGCGTGGATGTCCGGCGCGATTGCCGGCACGGCGGTCAGTTCCTGCAGGGCATCAACGACACGCAGGGGGAGGGAGATCGACTCAGGCATGACGGCGGATCCAAGGCGTCCGAAACGGCGCCAATACCCCATGATAGCGAATAAGTGCCATTATTCGCTATCTGTATGGAAGAGATAAAAAGATATTTTTCAGCTAGTTGTGGCACAAACCTGGGAACATGGATCAGCGATCAAATCGTCCAACAGGCCGTTGGACAATTGGTCAGCAGGCCGTTGACCAATTAGGCAGCAGCTTGCTGCCCATTTGTGCAGCAGGCTGTTGCACAAATGGCCAAACCCGACCTTTGACAGCGCGGTCTCTGCGCATGAGACCGGAGCGTCATTAGGATGGCCGCAACGCCGCCGTAGGCGGCATACCCGAGGGTGACGCTCATGAGCAAAAAGCTACCCCGCGGCCTCGACGACCGCACCCGCGACCAGAATCCGCCCAAAGCTGGCGAGATCCGTCAGAAACGAGGCGACACCCTCGTCAGTACGCTACGCGAGGAATATGGCTCCAGCTTTGCCAAGGGGGTTCGCTCGGATGCAACCTTAGAGACGGTGCGCGAGCGCACCGGCAAAAGCCTTCACGAGCTAGTCCACGACATGCATCAAGGCAAGAAGTGACTGCGGTGGCGCCTTCGCCTAGTTATTGCCCACTGAATTATGCAGCAGCTCGCTGCACAATTCGGCAGAAAGCCAAGCTGGGTCCCGCTTATCTGGCGCAGGCTTGTTGGCAGATCGTCGGCGCCGGCATAAGTTTGTTGGCACAACGGACAAATGGCGCAGGTTTGTTGGAAGCAATGGTCCAAGTTGTCGGTTGATGCGGTCCAAGTTTTTTGGTCGCAGGCAGCGCCGGCACATCGACTTCCTGTTCTCGGAAACGGCACGACGCAAGGGGTTGCAGGTGCTGTTGATCGAGCACGCGTTCTTCGCGGACGACAACAGGTACCGGGCCGCAACCCGCGAGCGCTGGACCAGGGCGCCTGGTCGCGCACTGATCCCTCTAAATTGGCCCACGCGGAAAGACAGTTAGCGACCCACGGCCGTTCCGCAAACCGACAGTTAATGGCTTGGCGTCTCTGACGGTGCCCTGGACTCTAGCTTTGAAGACAGCCGAGGGCTGCGTCCGCACGGAGCATGCCGGCCGCACGCCGCAGTCTATGCAATTGCGCATAATGTATATTATGTCAAATTGCGCAAAGGCCTGGTTCGCATCGGCACGTGGCTTGCTTCGCTCGGTATCCGTTTGATTCGCATGGATGCCGCACATGCCCTTTCGTTGGCAATTTGATCCGG
>Ga0068855_100001018_pt1 | contig 34919 bp, 23 predicted proteins | sample KBSCornC52_FD_66592 | JGI IMG/M metagenome (GOLD analysis project Ga0068855, IMG submission 66592) | Corn rhizosphere microbial communities from Kellogg Biological Station, Michigan, USA - KBS Corn C5-2 | ecosystem: Host-associated > Plants > Roots > Rhizosphere > Soil ...
AATACGTGCTGCTTGGTAACCAACATAGGTCAAACTTATTACCGCCGTTCTAATCAATATCTCAAAGAACGTTTTACAGTCTCACGACTGCTTTGTAAATCATACTTGTGCAACAGCCACTATATAGCGGAGAGGAAACTTCTGCGCCGGTACACAACCTCTAGAGCATGTCGGTCTTGCATTGCGTAAACGCATGTTGTAAACGATTTTTCCAAAAAACGATGTCATTTCGAGCGCGAGCGAGAAATCTTCTGAGTCAGTACACAACAGCCAGTGCATGTCGGTTTTGTATGGCGTAAACGCATGTTGTAAAAGATTTTTCCAAAAAACGATGTCATTTCGAGCGCGAGCGAGAAATCTTCTGCTTCAGTACACAACCGCCAGTGCATGTTGGTTTTGTATGGCGTAAACGCTTGTTGTAAAAGATTTCTCCCTGCGGTCGAAAGGACATGGTTTTTATATGTTGTTGCTCTTCGCTTAGAGCGCATTGCAATAATATAATGGGAAAGACAATGAGAAATAAGAGCCTCGCTCAATGCGCCGGCGCGCCTTCATACTCCTTCAGCAGGCGCGATACTTTATTCTCATACCGCAATAACAAATTGGCCTGGAAATTTTTTGGGTCGGGTTTTGCGTGGTGTTTGCCGGTTACCATCGCTAACACCAGCCCGTGGCTGTTCAGTTTATGGCGCTGCGTTTTGCGCAACCAGCGTGACGCTGTAATTTTCATCAGCAAATTGTCAATAGCTCCCGCAGGAAGCATATTTAAAAATCCTTCGAAAAATGTTTTGCCAAACCTTGCTTTTACCGGTTTCGCCGAAGCCACGCGCATAGTTTTGTTGGGCAGAAAATCCCTCGTCCAGGCGTTATCAGCATAAAATTTTTCAAACACCAGGTCGCCTTCCAAAGGAATTAAAGTACCAATTTCAATAGCGGTGTAGACGTTTTTTTCAGCAATTTCCATTTGCTGCTCATCTACATAATAATTCATGCAAAAATAATGCTGCCGGTTAACCAGGAAGGTCATTTTTTTCAGGCAATGCATCAGTGTGCGGGCAATCCAGAGCCTGTTTTTTGCAGTGATAATAAACAGATCGATATCAGAGGTTTCGTCGGCAAAGTTTTTGGATAGTGAACCGGATATCGCTATCCCGCGCACAAAAGGGAAACGAATCAGCATATTGCCTACCCGCTTTGCAATTTTGATAAGCTCCTCCGCTTTTTTGTTTCCCGCCGTACGGCGCACCGCTACCTGGTGATCATTTTTTAAGGTGTAAAATCTGTCGAACTGGTGAATGGTGCCATTTGCCAGCAGGGATTTCAACCCGTCGTCAAAGACATCGAAGCTGCATTTTTGGTTCAGAAATAAGTAGGTTTCGGCCCTGGTTAAAGGATAATTGAACATATCGAAATAGGCCAAAGTCGCTAATATATTTTCCTTGATCTCCGACAAGTTCTTATTAATTAAAGGGTATGATATATTTTGCATTTACTCATTTCTGCCCGGATAAAATAACACCGGGATTATATAATTATGACGGCTGAATTAACGTTTTGGTTGCCTTTATTTTAAATATTTGTGCGTGTATCACCGGTGTTACAATTAATAAATTTTGTTAAGCAACAACTAAATCATCTGCCTTTATCCTAGCTGATTTTATCCTATCTGTTGTTGCGACTTTCTCCTGCTTTTTGTGCGGGAACGCGAAAAACGAGAAGAAAAACGCATAAAAAATAATGCCTTTATCTACATCGAGCAGGTTTTCCGAAAACGACACCACAGCAATCAGCAACATAAAAGTGAAAAAAACAGTATCCTTTTGCAGGATAGCACGCTTAAAACCAAAGGCCAGTGTTGCCAAATAGATCAGGAGGCCGATAAGTCCTGATTTTAGTGTTATGCTCAGGTACTCACTGTGCGTATTAAGCTTGTTTAAGTACGAATCGTAAAGTTTATGGGTATAAAAACCATCCTGCAGCAGCCCGATCTCCGAACCCGCGCCATAACCAATAAACGGTGATTTTTTAATTAACCCGGCGGTAACGCCCCAACGGGCAAGCCGGCTGTCGCTAACTTCGTCAACCGTTTGCCGGGTCATATCTATTTTTAACTCCGTTACGTACCGCTCCCTGAATACATTTGTATTTAAAACGGCGACAATCGCCAAAACCGAAAAGCATCCGGCAGTCAGCATGAATTTTAAACGCGCCCTGCCATTTAACAAAAACAGTGGTATGGCGATATTGAGGGTAATCAGCAATACAGCGAGAATGGATTTCGAACTCAATTGAATAAGTCCGGCGGTAAGTACCAAACAGCAAAACAGGTACAGCAAACGATTGTAAAACCGGGCCTCTTTAATGATCAGGGTTAGTAAATACGTGAGCGCCAGCAGCACCTGCATCGAAAAAAAGGTAGCATGCATATCAATCGGCTCCGAAAAGTTATGATTGGTAAATGCGCCTGTTAAAATATTGGACCAGGGCAAATGATAATGTTTTATGGTGATAAATGCATCAAGGTACAAATAAGCAATAGTGCCGGTGCACACCAGCGAAAATGCTAAAAACAGGTTGTTGCGGTATTTTTTAATATCGATGGGGTTAAGGCAAAACAATACAGGAATCAATAAAATAGTGATCTGTTTCCCCCATTCGTTAAAAGCCTCTGGTTTATTAATGGTGTAAATGGTACTTAGCACTGTCACAAAAAACACCGATTGCAGGGCCACCGTCCTGAAGGAAAATACACCCTTTACTTGCTTTTTATTTAGATGGATAAGCGTGTGCAGGGCATAACTCACCAGTATAATATGGCTGTAAAACATATTAAACGGTAAACTGGCCAATAACAGCATTAAATGATAATAGCTTATCTTATTGGCCAGCGTATCCTCAACGCGAAATAATCCGTTCATGGTTTAATTTAAGGTGGCACTCTAAAACAAACTCCTCGTATTCGTTGATGATCTTTTCCCAGTTAAACTGGTATTTTATTTTACGCAGGTTGTTGCTTACCATTGTTTGTTCTGTTTCCTTACGCTGTACGTTTTCAACCAGGTTGCGTACTTCACTGGCATTCGAAAAATAAAATGCATCGGAGTGCAGTACCGATTTATTAAACGGATTATTATGCGCAGCAATCAGGGCCTCGCTGGCCATAGCTTCCAACAGCGACGGATTGGTACCGCCAACGCTATGCCCGTGAAAATACAGGTATGAGTTATTTTGCAGCGAGCGAACCGTACCGGGATCAAAAAGACCACCTTTAAACTCAATGCGGGCATCGTTTTTAAATTTATGCGTGATGAATTTACCAAATCGGTTACCGGTATCGCCCAATACTTTAAACTTGCGCCGCGAATCGCTATTGTTAAAGCCCTCCAAAATGGTTTCGATATTATTTTCAGGCTCCATACGGGCCATCAGCAAAAAATAATCTTCTTTCAGCGCTTCGTTATGATTAACCTGTTCGCGTTCCTCTTCCGAAAAAAGGTCGGCGCCATAGGGGATATACCGGCTATTAATCTGGTATTTATCACCCAGGTAGGATTTGATAACCAGCGAATCGGAGATATAAAAATGGCTGTATTTAACGGCCAGCTTTTCGGCATATTTTAAAAAGCGCTGCACGTTTTTTGAGTATTTTGATCGTCTCCATTCCAGGCCATCCATGTTGGTGATGATGGTGCTTTTTGCCGGGTACAATTTCCCCCAAACGGAACTGCTGGTATAGCCCATGATGAGCACGACATCAAAATTTTGTTTTTGCGCATCGCGCAGGCAGTTAAAATCGTAAACAAACTGGCCGGGGGAACCTATCAAATATTCAGGGTCGTAGCAATGCCTTATTTCCACACCGTTCCAGCTACTTTCCTGGTAGGGGTGGTTGTGCGAGTTGTAAACGGTAACCGAATGCCCGCGTTTGACAAGCCCTTCCGAAACATATTCGGATATGTGCTCGAAACCGCCGTAATGGTTCGGGATACCTCTTGTACCTAAAATGGCTATTTTTAATTTCATGCTGTAGCTGCTAAGTGGTATGCTTTTAAAGTTTTTACAGCCGCCTGTTTCCAAGTGTACTGTTCCTGTATTTTTGTTTGTAAGTGTCGGTTAATGGGGGACAGGCTGGCCTGTTCAATGGCTTCGCGGATGCTTTGCGGGCTTGCCGGATCGCAGTAAAAGGCATCGTCGCCAAAATATTCGCGGGTATCGCCCTTGTCGGTAATCACAATATTGCAGCCCATAGCACCGGCTTCAATGGAGCTTAATCCTGTTGTCTCGAACCAACTGGGTAAAACATGCACCCTGGCCTGCTGGTAATATTTAACAAGTTCGTCCTGGCTCACGCGGTCGATAAATTCAACATTGGCTGCTGCCTCGCTGCGGCATTGCTGGTAATATCCCGGCTGATTGGGGGCGCGGTCGCCAATAATTACCAGCCGGAAGCGGGTATTGTTTAAAGCCCTGATGAGATTCAACTGGTTTTTAATCCCTTCAATGCGGGCGGCGCAAATCACCAGGTTTTCGTCTTTTTTTATCGCTTCATCAGCTTTAAACAGCGCCGGGTTTATGCCATTGGGTATTACCACATATTCGGGGGTGCTGGCATAATCATGTTGTATCCGTTTAAATTCCGATTCGGAATTCGGCAGGATCATCGCGGTACGCTGTAAAATTTCGATAATACTTTTGCGCTGCCCTTTCCAGGTGTATGCTAAGCTTGAAAGGTGATCGCGGCCAAGCAGCCAGCGGGCCATCGTTTTAACATACTCAATCCCATCGCCCGACAGGTGGCTCAATAATTTACCTGTGCCAGTGCGGTATTGTTTATCGTACTCGCTATAATTAACCAGTATGGTCGATACTACAAACGGCTTATTTGCTTTTTTACTGTGATACAAAATATCGGCCGGCCTGATGATGTTGAAAAAATGAAGCAAGTCGTACTGTTCGTAGGCAATGCGCTGGTTCGAGAGGCATATATCCGTATCAACGCCCAGTTCAGCCAGCTCGCGGGCTGTTTGCCCAATCTGTATCGTATCCCCGCCGGGAACGGCATATAAAGTCGACCGGGTTATCAATGCTATCTTCATAACTGTTCTATTTTAAAGTTGATGTGATGAAGCCAGTTGATAAATCTTTCGGGTAAATAACTCACTGTGTACAGCAGGTAATTATCCAGCCTGAAAGGGTGGAGGCCGATAGCCCTTGCCATATTTACGCGTGCTTTTTTGGGCTGATAATTATTGAGCAGGAATTTTTTGCCACATAAAGCATAATATGCACCTTCTTTTTTCCGTCGCGAGTATTGTTTTTCGCTGATGTGGTATAATTCATTCCCTTCAGCCTCGGTGATGCTGCGATTTTTTAGTGTGGAGTCTTTAATCGATCTGAACTTACGCGAATGCCACTTTTCATCGATGGTAACCGAGCCGGGGTTCAACCTTACCTTAATTAGGGGTTGCGATAAGTTGCAGGCCTTTTGGTCTTTTAAAATATTTACCCACAAAAAATGATCTTCGTAGGTGTGGGCATGTTCATTATAACCACCGTTGCTAACCACCAAGTCCTTTTTATAGATGACGCTGGAATGTATAAAAGGGCATACCGAGTATTTTAGCTGTTGTATCTCCTCGTTTAAATGCCCCGCCGGGTGATGGGTAAAAATATAATGCCCTTCGGCATCCACGTATTCAGCAGCCGAGCCTACAATACTGTATTCGGGATAATTGGTGATGAATTCGTATTGAATTTTTAGCCTTTCGGGGTGGCAAATATCGTCGGCGTCAAACCTGGCAATGTAATCAGCTCTAGCATGCTTTAGCCCGAAGTTTAGAGCCGCAGCAACACCCCTATTTTCCTGGCTGAACAGTACAATGCGGGGGTCATTAAAGGATTCCGCAATTTTAACCGTATCATCTGTCGAGCCGTCGTTTACAATCAATAATTCAAAATCTTTAAATGATTGTTCCAGCACCGATCGTATCGCTTCGGCAATAAATTTACCGGCGTTGTACGCCGGCATTAAAACGGTGAGTTTAGGCGCGGCTGGGTACATAGTTTACAGGGGATGAGGGCGAAGTTTCTTTAATATTGAGTAACAGAAGCAATTCAAAAAATACAATTACCGATAATTGCTCAAACCAGTAATCAATAAAAAATACAGCCAGCATCAGCATGAGCAGGGGCAGTCCATACGTTAATTTTTTATAATGCCGGGCAAAAAACCGGATATAAAACAAAATGAACGCTGCTAAACCCAGCAAACCGTATTCGGCAAGTAATTGGTCATAAACCGAAAACGGGCTGTTGGTTAGGGAATGCAATTCGGCGCGTTTACTGAAAAAATTGAGGTAAACGTCCAGATGGTTCATCACAAAATCCTTATTAATAAACACCAGCTTTGCCGGGTAACCGCCTTCGAGCCCCAGGCCGGTCGCTTTAAAAGCCAGCTTCGATGAAAAATTACCCAAACCATCACCCGCCATTATTTTAACCGGGTTGTGCTGTAAGAACCGTACTGTTTGCAAAGCCGCTATGCCCTTGCCCGGTAATCCCCACGAAAAAGTGTTTTTTGAGGAGATTGGTAATTCACTTTCGTGATGGTCGATAAATGCCAGCAGTTGCCGTTGCTCGGCAGATGTATCTATTGGTGTTTGATAGGGTGGCGTATTGATATCAGGACCCGGAATGATGATGCGACCCTGTCCAACAGAAGGAATGGGCGTGGCGGGTTTGGCCGGGACCACAACGGTTTTGTTTCGTGCATTTTTTATACTATCCAGGTATTTTTTTGCGAAGGCCCGCCGCATATCTTCAGCGCTTAATACCGGTACGGCTTTTTGGTCGGTGGATGCCGTTACAGCTGTAACTTTGGGTGGGGCGATGGCATTTTTAAATGTCTCATACGCGTACATGTTGTTCTGCGGCGAAACTTTAGCCATAAATATTACCAGGAACATGAGGCAAACAACAATAAAGCTTTTTTGATCCTTAGTTGAACGGAAGATAAACAGTACGCCCAGTACAGCTATTAATGCCAGGTTGGTAAAATTACTGCCGGTTAGCAATAATACCGCCATACAGGCGAGTACCATCATCCAGTTTTTACGACTGAGAAAATAAATCACACCAAACGCGTTTAATACCGCATTAGTGGTTGAGGTATCGAATGTAAGCCCCCGGATATAGTCGCCGGTGCCAATAAAGTATTTTTGATATTCGCCCTGGTAGCGGTAAGGGTTAATTGCGCCGGTTTCCCATACAATATGTGCGATATTGAAAAATGAAAATGCCGCGTTGATGATAAAGAAAACCAAAATGGTGCGGTGCAGCACTTCGGCGCTGTTGTTTTCAACGGATAGTTTAACCTGGTGAATAGCCAACAGGCATAACGCCCAGAGGATAATCCCCATAAAAAACAGCGGCAGGTAGTTAGTGCTGTGATAGCTTTGGTTTACCAGCAAGCTGATAAACGATACCCCAATGATGAGTAAATAAAAAAGCGGGAGCCTCGAATTTTTTAAACTGAAGTTAAAACTGAAATTAAACCGCAGCAAATAAATAAGGATAAGCGCAGGGATCTTAACAGCCAATTTTACATCCAGGAACAGCATCAAAAACAACAGCAGTTTCCAGTCGATTTTATCGGCTATCTTTTTAAAACTGAAATCAGTTAGGCTGTAAACCATCAATCATCAAGACTTTTGTAGCTGTTAGTCTCATGAGTAATTACTGCTTAAAGGTTTAAAGGGTTGCCTTAAAAATGTGTTTTTTTGAGATGTTTCCTTTGGGTTAATAAAGCGTTATACTTTCTGCAAACCTGTTTTGATGGCTTTTTAATATGAATCGATTTTATAGATTTGAAAAAGGTAGTCCGCTTGGATTCCGCAACCGGTAAATCAAAGAATAGTGGTAGTTACACAAAGGGAAGAATTGCTGAAAGCCATTGGCGATCCGGAGTTAATCTGGGACGTAATTGTTGTAGGTGGCGGCGCTACAGGACTAGGTACCGCGCTTGATGCCGCTTCGCGGGGCTATAAAACGCTATTGCTGGAGCAGGCCGACTTTGCCAAAGGAACGTCGAGCCGGAGCACCAAACTGGTTCACGGTGGCGTACGTTACCTGGCCCAGGGGGATATTGGCATGGTGCGCGAGGCTTTGTACGAACGGGGCTTATTGATAAAAAACGCTGCCCATCTCGTAAAAAACGAATCGTTTATTATCCCAAACTACAACTGGTGGAGCGGCGCTTATTATACCATCGGCCTTTCCCTCTATGATATGTTGGCAGGTAAATTAAGCTTCGGTCGCTCAAAGCACATTTCAAAAGCAGAAACCATTTCCAGATTGCCGTCGATACAGCAAAAAAAACTGCACGGTGGCGTAGTATATCACGATGGACAATTTGACGATGCGCGCCTGGCTATAAACCTGGCCCAAACCGCGCTCGAACATGGCGCAACAGTATTAAATTATTTTAAGGTCATCAATCTGATTAAGCAAGATGGCAAAATATGCGGAGTAGTCGCCCGCGATATGGAATCGGGCAGCGAATACCAGCTAAAAAGCAAAGCGGTAATTAACGCCACTGGGGTGTTTGTTGATGAATTGCTTCAGAAAGATGAGCCGCATAAAAAGCCACTTGTAAAATCGAGCCAGGGAATCCATATCGTTCTCGATAAGTCATTTATGCCCGGCGATGATGCGCTGATGATACCCAAAACCGATGATGGCCGCGTACTTTTTGTAGTGCCCTGGCATGGATATTTGCTAATTGGCACCACGGACACACCCCTCGATCAACACAGCCTGGAACCCAGGGCCCTGGAGCAGGAAATTGATTTTGTGATGCGCAACGCCGGCAAATATTTGAGCAAAGCGCCCGAACGCAAAGATATATTAAGCGTATTTGCCGGGTTGCGCCCCCTGGCAGCGCCGCAGGATGGCTCAACCAATACCAAAGAAATATCACGCAGCCACAAATTGATCACTTCGGCATCGGGCCTTATTACCATCACCGGCGGGAAGTGGACCACCTATCGCCGTATGGCCCAGGACACAGTGGATAAGGCGATAGAAGTAGCAGGCCTTCAACCCAAACCCTGCATCACAACAACCTTGCCTGTTCATGGCAACATGGATGGGGTTGACAGGAACGACCATCTTTATGTGTATGGCAGCGATAAAAACGCAGTATTAACACTTGTAAGAGAAAACCCGCAATGGGCCAAAAAATTACACCCTGCCATGGAATATACCGCCGCCGAAGTTATATGGGCCGTGAGGCACGAGATGGCCCGTACTGTTGAAGACGTGCTGGCCCGCAGAATGCGCGCCTTGTTCCTCAATGCCCATGCCGCCATGGCTATGGCCCCCAAAGTTGCCAAATTAATGGCAGGGGAATTAGGTAAAGACTCAGGTTGGGAAGAAAGCCAGGTAACACAGTTTACGCAGTTGGCTAATGGTTATTTGATATCGGGTGGGTGAGGTTAAGGATTGTTTTTTTAGCCACGAAGGACAAAAGTAGAAGGACTGCAAAGCCTTGCTGCGCGATACCTCTTTGGGGTTTAACGTTACCCTTAAAAGTTACTACAGGAGAATCGTTTCCCAAAGATCATTTGTCTTAGCATACAGAAGATCCGCTCAATTGCCGCGGAGGCTGTTACTTTTGACCCCAAAAGTAACCAAAAGGGTTGTCATCAGAAATGCTTCTTTGCCGCACGGGGCCTTTGCCGCACAATCCAGAAAAACAGCGGGGCTGGAATCTTTTTGCCGGGCTACCCTGTCGCTTCAATACCTTGTATGCAAAAAGTTCCTATGCCCCAACCCACTTCACAGGCCTGCTGTTTTTCCGGATTTTTGCAGAAGCTTTTCTGCTGACAAGAGAAATCCCGTCTTTACGATAAATTTTATGGGTAAAATTCAAATCCAGGGAGGGCCTTTCGTTTTTGACAAAGCATGATGACATATGAGGCGAAATCATCAGCCGCAATTATCGGCAATAGGGATGAAGGATTTGGTGACAGTGATTTGTCACCATTTTTCGCATTTTTTTGTACTGTTTTTTTTGTAAAACAGCCTTGGCGGCTTGGATACGCATTTTTTAGTTGGGTTTTGGTTGCTGTTCTTGTTCCACCCTGTTCCTCCGTTCCAGGGGAACAGCGGAATTTTTACATCATGGCTTGCCGCAAAAATTAAAAAAGTTTGCTGTTGTTGTTCATCGTAAAATAGTAACTTAACGCCACCAAAATTATAAATCGTTAGTAACAGGCTTATCGCTCACAGATGATAATTACATAGTAAATCCGCAGGCTATGAATTATTAGCTATGATCTATGAACCATGATCTATGAACTAAATGGAAGACCAATACATATTAGCCCTCGATCAGGGCACCACCAGCTCCAGGGCTATTGTTTTCGACCATAAGGGCCAAATCCGGTCGGTAGCTCAAAAGGAGTTTACACAGATTTTCCCGGAACCGGGATGGGTTGAGCATGACCCGAATGAGATTTGGTCGAGCCAGGCGGCTGTAGCAGCCGAAGCCACCGCCAGTATGGGTATAAATGGCAAAAATATAAAGGCCATAGGCATTACCAATCAGCGCGAAACTACCATAGTTTGGAATCGCGAAACCGGCCTGCCCATTTACAACGCCATCGTTTGGCAGGACAGGCGAACCGCGGCCTACTGCGATCACTTAAAAAATGAAGGCTTAACAGAGTTGATCCGGGCTAAAACGGGCCTCATTATCGACGCTTATTTTTCAGCCTCCAAAATAAACTGGATACTTAATCATGTCGGTGGCGCAAAGGAGCTTGCCGAAGCCGGTCAGTTGGCATTCGGCACGGTGGATAGCTGGCTGGTTTGGAAATTTACCCGCGGCAGCGTACACGTTACCGATGTTACCAACGCCAGCCGTACTATGTTGTATAATATCAAAACGCAGGAATGGGATGAGGAACTCCTTCAGATTTTTGATATTCCCCGCAGCATGCTGCCCGAGGTAAAACAATCGAGCGAGGTTTACGGCGAAACAGCCACAACTATTTTTGCCTCTAAAATACCGATTGCCGGCATAGCGGGCGATCAGCAGGCAGCCTTGTTCGGGCAGATGTGTATCGATAAAGCCATGGTTAAAAATACCTATGGCACCGGGTGTTTTATGCTGATGAACATCGGCGACCGGTTTATCGAATCAAAAAACAACCTGCTGACCACTATCGCCTGGAAAATTAATGGTAAAATTCAATACGCCTTTGAGGGCAGCATATTTATTGGCGGGGCAGTAGTGCAATGGCTGCGCGATGGCCTGGGCATTATACGCACATCTGCCGAGGTTGAGGCCCTGGCGCTTGAAGTTGAAGATACCGGCGGCGTTTATTTTGTCCCGGCTTTTGCAGGCCTCGGCGCGCCTTATTGGGATCCTGAAGCAAGGGGAACTATTGTTGGCCTTACAAGGGGGACAACTTCATCCCACTTAGCCAGGGCTGCTATCGAAAGCATCGCTTACCAAACGGTTGACGTTTTGAAGGCGATGGAGGCCGATGCCGGCTTAAAAATTAAGGAATTGCGCGTAGATGGCGGCGCAACAGCCAATGACCTGCTCATGCAATTTCAGGCGGACTTGCTGAATTGCAAGGTTATACGGCCCCATATTGTAGAAACAACTGCGCTTGGCGCCGCCTATTTAGCAGGCCTGGCGGTAGGATACTGGAAAAATGTGGAAGAGATACAGCAGCAATGGCAATCGGAGCATGATTTTATTCCCAGCGCCGATGCGGCTGAAATACAAAAGAAAATGGCAGGCTGGGAGCGGGCAGTTACGGCAACGCGTTCATTTAAGTCTTAACTCCGGGGTCGAAAGTCTTAAGTCGCCAACTCAGCGACAAGGCAATTATGACTTTGGACTCAAGGCTAAAGACTCAGGACTGAATAATTATCAACCTTAAATAAAATCACGATGACAGCATTTATAGCCGAAATGATCGGCACCATGTTATTGATACTTTTAGGCGACGGCGTTGTTGCCAATGTTTTGTTGAACGACACCAAGGGCAACAATGGCGGCCTAATAGTGATCACCACCGCCTGGGGGCTCGCGGTTTATGTTGGAGTAGTGGTCGCTGGTCCTTATAGCGGAGCGCATTTAAACCCGGCAGTAACTATTGGTTTGGCAATTGCCGGCAAATTTGCGTGGGCAAACGTGCTGCCTTATATAGCTGCTCAAATGCTGGGCGCTTTTATCGGCGCATTACTGGTATGGCTCATGTATTACGATCATTTTCAGCGTACCAATAAGCCCGATTCTATATTGGCTGTTTTTTGTACAGGGCCTGCTATCCGTAATTATACATCAAATATTATCAGCGAAATAATTGGCGCGTTCGTGTTAATATTTACCGTGTTTTATATCGCAGGGGCGGAGATTACTCCAACCAAAACGCCCATTGGCCTTGGCTCGGTAGGTGCATTACCGGTAGCCTTATTGGTTTGGGTGATAGGTCTTTCCCTTGGCGGCACCACGGGCTACGCCATTAACCCTGCCCGCGACCTGGGGCCGAGAATCATCCATTTCCTGGTTCCTATAAAAAGTAAGGGGACAAGCGATTGGGCATACGCCTGGATCCCGGTTTTAGGGCCAATTGCAGGCGCGGCCATAGCTGCGTTGGTATATCTGAATTTGCCCAGGTAGCGGCTGTAATCAAGAAAAATAGCTGTCTGTGTATTTAGCCCGGAAGGCCGCAGTCGCGTTTAAGCGCAAGGTCGGAATGCTTTAAATACTAATTTGGATAAAGCGAACTTTGGTATTACTGTTTTCTAACAGCTTTTTCCCAAATGGCGCTTTGTTTGGTGGTAAAATACCGCACGATACCCATCAGTACGGCGTAATTCATTACACAAAAATAATACGGTATAAAAAGCGCTTTTATGCGGATATTCCGTTTCTCCATGATCATGCCAGTTAGGGCCAGTACATAAAATAAAACCTGGGCGGCCATAAATGCCTGGTAAAACAGTTCTCCCGGTTGTAAGGCCAGCAAAATATTTAGCACAAATACCAGGATCAGCAAAAATGGAGTAACCGTCCACCTGAGTACGCGATGGCTGATATATTGAAACGAAAGAATAGGATATTTAAATGGGTTAAACAGGCTTTTCAAGCGCAGGATGGATTGAATGCCCCCTGCTGCTATCCTGATTTTCCGTTTTAACTCTTCCGATACATTTTCCGAAGCGGTTTCACTGGCGTAGGCATTGGGTTCATAAATAATGCGGTACCCTTTTGTGGCTATAAGCATCGAGATCATGAAATCATCCAAAACGGTATCCGCTGGCACATCCTGGTAAAGCTCGCGCCTTACGCTGAACAGTTCTCCCGCGGCGCCAACAACCGAGTAAAGCTCCGAATCCCATTTTTTTAAGGCCGATTCGTATTTCCAGTAAAAGCCTTCGCCAGCAGCACTGGCATCGGCATTTTCATCTATCTGAACCCGCTTTTCACCTGCTACTGCGCCAACGGTTCCGTCGGCATAGTGGCGGCAAATAGTGATGATGGCTTCCGGGTTTAAAAAAGTATTGGCATCTGTAAACACCACCGCATCGGTATTAATAAACGTCATGGCGCGGTGTACAGCGGCTATTTTACCGGCACGTTCCGGGCTATGCAATAATTGCACCTGCGGGTAACGACCGACAATTTCGGGCGTTTTATCTGTTGAGCCGTCGGTAACAAAAAGCAATTTTAGTTTACCGGGAGGATATTTAAGCGCCAGGCAGTTTTTTATTTTTTCTTCTATTAAAAATTCTTCGTTATAAGCCGCAACTACCAGCGTACAGTTGGGCAGCAAATCGTTTATGGGTGCTACAATGGCCGGTTTTCCTTTTATTATTCTTTTTAACCTGATGATGAAATACAGCAGTATGCCATAGCCCATAAAGGTGTAAAAAACAACAAAAACGCTCAGCCAAAATATAAGTTTCATGCAATGGTATTAATGGGGTATCCTAAATTGTCGCTATTTTTTGAGTGGGTGAAATTCCACCAAACCGCTTTCAGCAGCGTGGGGATAAAAACGTAATTTTTAGCTTTCAGGTAGTTTAACACGTTGCGCGGCACTACCAGCAAAACAAAATAAACGTAAAAGATAATTCGCTTAAAATAAGGTGCATTCCTGCGGATAAACAGGATGCGGTTGCGGTTCATAAAAAACTCTTTGAGTTTACTTTTTTTGCCGACGGAAACCGATTCTTTGTGATAAATAAGTGCTTCGGTACACACCCAGGCCGAGTATCCCGCCCGTTTAATGTGTTCACACCAATCCAGTTCCTCGTAATACAAAAAGAAATTTTCGTTCATCAGCCCGGCTTTTTCGATAGCCGCTTTACGCACCATCATGGCCGAACCATGGCAATAGGCAGTAGGCGCTGTAATGTTATCAAACTGGCCATTGTCCGTTTCGCGCAGGCCAATACAACTGTTTCGGCAGGTATAATAATTAATGGGCGTATAGCCGGCGTATTGTATCAGGCTTTTATCGCTGAAGTATTTAATTTTTGGCGATATCATGCCGGCTTCCGGATGTGCATCCAGTACTGATGTTAGTTTTTCAACCAATCCCGTCGTAAATTCAGTGTCGTTGTTTACCAGGAATAAATATTCACCATTTGCCTGGCGGATGCCCAGGTTGTTACCACCTGCAAATCCAAGGTTTTTAGCAGATCGGATAAACGTGACTCCGGGATATTTGATGCGCCATTGCGGTGTTTTATCCAGGTCGCTGCCATTGTCAACCACAATAACTTCTATATTATTGGTTATTGGGGGGATAGAAGCAAGCAACTCCTCGGTAACCTGGGGTTGATTAAAATTTACCGTGATAATGGATACTTTCATGATTTTGCGGCGGATACCCGGTCAAGGCACTGCTGTAGTATAACTGCAAATTTTTCGTCGTTGGGTGGTGCAAATATGGTGTTATGTTCGCCGGGAATATCGTGTACATTTACGCCTTTTAGTGCAAACTTACGCCAGCCCAGGTACTTAAAATCCGACATGTAAAATGTTTTCGTGGTCGCCCTGAACAGGTCTACCTTAATATCAAGCGGTTTCTGGAAATAGTTGCGTTTTGCTTTGGCGCTGGCCTCGTCAATTTCGTTATCATAGGCAAAAAAGCCTTCTCTTTTTTGTTCCTTACCCTTAAATAGCTTCCACCAGGTGCGGATGATCATACGTTTAGCAATTATGCTTTTATATTCGATGGTCCGTTTAGGATCTCGTGCAAACAATACAAAAGTGTAAAGCACCTTCATAATAACCTGTAACATAGAATTTAACACCCGTTTAACCGGCGGATCAAAAATATCGGTTTGCTTGGCGTAGGTATCAAACACGGCAAGCATTTTTACTTCTTTACCCATCGCTATCAGCTGGCGTGCCATTTCGTAAGCAATTGTCCCGCCAAGGGAATAGCCGGCAAGCGCATAAGGCCCGGTTGGGTTTTGCGCCAAAATTTCGGATATATAGTTGGCGGCAATATCTTCCATTACATCCAGCGGCTCATCAATACCGTTAAGGCCTTTTGCCTGTAAACCGTAAACGGGTTGTTGGTCATCCATATTCATGGCCAGGGCATTAAACAGCAATACGTTTAAACCAGCGCCGTGCACAATATATAAAGGCATTTTTGAGCCTTTAGGCTTTATAGGCACCAATGATTCCCAGGTGATGGATTTAGCATCCAATTGCAGTACCAGGGCAAGCTTTTCGATGGTGGAATGTTCAAACAGCGTAGCAAGCGGCAGGCGTTTGCCGGTTAGTTTTTCTATCCGCGCCATTATCTGCACAGCCACCAGCGAGCGGCCGCCGAGCGTGAAAAAATTATCGAAGATGCTTATTTTGTCAAGCCCCATCAACTCCTGCCAAATTTCGGCAAGTTGTTTTTCAACATCGGTGCGTGGCGCAACGTACTCACCGCTACGGGTGATTAAGTTATAATCGGGCTTTGGTAACGATTTACGGTCCGTTTTACCATTGGGTGTAATCGGGATGGCTTCCAGTAACACAAAGTCATCGGGTACCATATACTCGGGCAAAACACCCATCAACGCTTCGTGCCAGGCCTCGGTTTGTTGTTTCAGGTCGATGGTATCGTTGCCGCCGGCCAAAACAATATAGCCAACAAGGCGCGGATCGCCGGGGGTATCTTCACGTGCAATAACTACGGCTTCCTTTACATCAGGTTGTTTTACCAGGGCATGTTCAATTTCTTCCAGTTCAATACGATAGCCTCTTACTTTTACCTGGTGATCAATACGGCCAAGGCACTGAATATCGCCCGATTCTTTGATTTTTCCCAAATCGCCTGTACGGTATATTTTGCTGCCTGGGATGCCCGAAAAGGGATCATCAATAAACCGTTCCGAAGTCAATTCAGCACGGTTTAAATAACCCAATGCCACACCTTCGCCGCCTATAAATAGTTCGCCAATTTCGCCATCAGGCAAAATATTCAAATTTTCGTCTAAAATGTAAACTTGCGTATTGGCAATCGGCTTGCCGATGGTGATATCCTCGTCGTTTTCAATCAGCTTTACAGTCGACCAGATGGTTGTCTCGGTAGGGCCATACATATTCCAGAGTGCACTGCTGCGCCAGGTTAATTTGTTAACCATATCCTTGGGTAATGCCTCGCCGCCGCATAGTATTTTTATAGGCAGATAATTTTCCCAACCCGCTTCCAGCATCATACGCCAGGTATAGGGCGTAGCCTGCATAAAACTTATATTTTCATCTTTTACCAGATCAAGCAATAAACGCCCGTCTTTCGAAGTTTCCGAATTGGAAAGGATTAATTGTGCACCGCAGATTAATGGCAGGTATAACTCCAGGCCGGCAATATCAAAGGAGATGGTTGTTACCGCCAATATTTTATCATCGGCCGTCATCCCTGGCTCTTTTTGCATGCTCAGCAAAAAGTTAACCAGGTTAAAATGCCTTATTTGCACGCCCTTAGGTTTCCCTGTCGATCCGGATGTGTAAAGAATATAAGCCAGGCTATCTGCTGCGATGTTTACCTCGGGTTCTTTTTCGTTATACTCTTCGGCTTTTTGCAGGGCATCTTCAATCAATAGTTCGGTTGAGTTCGAAGTGAAATGACCTTTATATTTTTTAGAGGTTAGTAATATTTTGGCTTCCGAATCTTCCAGCATAAATTCAATCCGGTCCCTGGGATATTCCGGGTCAAGCGGCACATAAGCTGCGCCTGATTTCAGGATCGCTAAAAGGGATATGATCATCTCCGGCGAACGGTCGAGCGCGAGTCCGATTACGTCTCCCGGTTTAATCCCACCATCTATCAATACTTTAGCCAGGCGATTGGAATTGTCGTAAACGGTTTTATAGGTAAGGCTGCGATCGTGAAATTTAATGGCAACTTTACCGGCAAATTGTATAGCACACTTATTCAAAAAATAGGGCAGAGCCTTATCGCGCGGGTAGTCGGCGTAATTATCGTTCCTGCTGCTATCGATATGCTCAATCTGCACCTGGTTTCTCATCTCTTCTGTTCGGCTTGATCTGTTCTCCATGCCCGTTATCTTACTATATATCCCAATGTAACAACTTTATTACCATTATACGTATTATTCGGCGTTATGGATATGTGGCGTGTGAATAAATTTTTTGTTTGCTCCTTTTAGTTTAAACAACAGCAAAACCATTGTGAAAAATATTAATGGCAACCGTATAACGGCCCCTAAAAATTTATCGTTGATAAAACTTGCAGGTATAGCCACCACAATACCGGTATAACAGCAGGCGGTTGCCGCCAGCCACAATTGCCAGCCCGGGCCCATACCGGGTGTAAGTAATGATACAAATAACATAAAAGGCATCAGCCCCAGCATTAGTACCCGCGGCAGTATGGATAATTGGTATATCTCATTAAAATAGTCGAAGTTCCCGTATTTAAAAAGCTGCCCAAATCCGCTCAAGCCATATACTTTCAGCAAGTTAAACTGAGCGGAAAGCCACCTGCGGCGCTGTTTTTTAAATACCTCGGGATTGCTCACTTTTTCATCATATATCAGCGCTTTTTCGGCATAGGCAACGCCAATTTTATTTCGGGTTAATATCAGGCCCATTTCCTTATCAAATCCGCCTACGGCATCAATTTGAAGCATAACGTCCTTAAATAGTTGGTATTCAAGCGCCATACCCGAGCCAATGATAGCCGCCGAAAGATTGAAAACTCTTTGGGCTTTTCGGAAAATGTGGTTGTTAACTTCTTCGCTTATGGCATCAAGTATGGCAATTGGTGTATTGGTGTTTTTAGCTACTCTATGCCCCTGTACCACCCGGTTGCCGGCTTGCAGGTAATTGTTTATCTGGTATAAAAAATCAGGCGCAGCAACGTTGTCAATATCAAATACGATAGCGGCATCAAACCCATCCGCTGTGTTTTCAATGGCCTTATGCAAGGCTTTTGATTTGGTGCTGCTTTCAAAAACTACTTCCAGTACCTGTATAGGCATCTTTTTTAGTTTTTCAACAGTCTCGGGCTGTAATGAATCGGCAATTACACAGATGTGAAAAAGGTCCTTGGGGTAGTCCAGGGTAACGGCGCATGCTGCAGAATTTAGTATGATCTCGTCTTCTTTATACGAACAGATATACACCACAAACTTTGAAAGCTTGAGCGCCGTCGGCGGGTTTTTTACCTGGAACAACTTGCCCGAGACCGACAAGACAAATAAATACAAGCTATACACTCCCAGGTATATAAATAATATACTAGTAATAATTGCGATGACAAACTTAATAATATCCATACACCAGACTATTGATCTTTATACGCAAGTTTTATTAAAAATGGTAGGGGTATTTTGTACTTTTTTATGCGGAAACCTCTTCAATAGCTATTTTTTTTGCAAGATTATTCGAAAGCAGGTCTTTTATTTCAACTATCCGGTGCTCCCATGTATTATCGGCAGCAACTGAAAGCCGTTTTTGTTTCAATAATTCGTTGTCATTTAATGCAATATTTAACGCGTCAGAGAATTCGCGGGCGTTTTTGCAATAAAAAACGGTGTCGCCGGTAAAGTCTTTCAGATCCGGGTTGAAATCTGTGGAAACAACCGGCCGCCCTGAGCCAAGGTATTCAAATAGCTTAAGCGGGAATATATTATTGCTCACCTCGTCTTTTTTAAATGGAATGATGGCCACATCGAAACCTTTTAGTACGGCGGGCATCATATCATAAGGTACGGCGCCTTTCAAAAAAAGGTTATCGCCGGTATAATCGCTCTCTTTGAAATAATAGCTGTCTACCGGTCCCACAAAAACAAAGTTCTTATCGGGGTTCATGGCAACCAGTTCTTTAACCAGGTCATAATCAATACGGCGCTCGATGTTGCCGAAATAACCAATAACAGGTCGCTTAACGTCATACAATATCTCAGCAACTTTTAATTCCGGGTTCAATGCTTTTTGGCTGTGGCTTATATTGGCTGCGTTGGGAATAAAAAACGAGTTTTTATTTAGCAAACCCTTTTTATTACTCAGTTCCTTACTGGTTGATATCACCATATCAACATCCTTAACCAAAATATCTTCCGAGATAAGCCCGTGCCTGGTTTGATAAGGCTCTATCAGCGGGTCAACACAATGATAAACCGTTAAAATCGGATCGAGCTGCTTGTGCAGTTCGGGAAAAGCAACGTTATAGGAATTAATATAGATGTAATCGGTAATACCGAGGTTTTTAATCACCTTTCTTAATCTTGAGCCGACAATCTTTTCGTTTATCTTCAGTATCCATCTATAAAATTCCCCTTCCGGGAGCATATTAATAGAAGGCACGGGAGGGGTAATGATAATTTTAAGATTGGGGTTTTCTGTTTCGATAATGCTATCGGTCGATGAAAAGAAATGCGGCCGACGCACTTTATAGCCGGATGTATTTTTAAATTTGAAATAGTCGCGCCAGGTGTAGGGCCTGTCAACATAATATACTACATTATCCTGGGCCAGGTGTTTAGCCATGGTGAAGTTGGTCGACTCCAGCGCGGCGTCAAACTGCATCTGCGAAAAAATAATGATATTTTGATTTTCGAGGCTCATGTTACAAAAATTAGGGGCTATTTGTTCATCATAAAGCAGTTGCACTTAATACGGATTAGCTTTCAACGGTTGTTTTTTTGCCTTTTATCCGGCTGAACAGCACTTTGGCAATCAATATTGTTTCGTTAAAACCTAAAATGATCATATCGCGCATTTTAAATTCAAGATTCTTTTTAAGCATCCAGTAGCCGTAAACAATACCCGCCAAAAAGGTAAAGATAGATGACAGCGCTACGCCATACAGATTATGTGTAAGGTAAATGCCAACGAAATCGCCTATGATGTTTACTACCAGCATTAATATCACCTTAATCATATTGATGTGGGGTTTGTTAAGGATATCAAGCGTTACACCCAGGAACCTATCTATTGGTAAAAGAATAGCAAAGGTCATAAATATCCTGAACACATTGGCTGCGGCCGAATGTGAAAATTGTGCGCCACCAAGCAGCCTGATAATAACATCGGCACTCAGGAAAGCTACAATTGATACAGGGATAAGCAGGATGGTTAAAATACCCGCATATTTTTTCATGATGTACGTCATTTGACGTTTATCATTTTGATGTACTGCTGCCGACATAGCAGGCAGGGCCGTTGCAATAAAGCTTCGGAGGGGAATTTCAATTACTTCCATCAATCGTTGCGGAAGGTAGTAAACGCCCACAATTGCAGGGTTGGCAAACATAAACTGGATGATGTAAGTGTCGGACCCTCTGAGTAAATACGAACTAACCGAAGTGCCTAAACTGAATTTTCCGAAATTGGCCAGTTGCTTCATGCAATCCCAGCTTTTGTGCCTGATAGTGCTCAACTTGGCCCAACCGCTTACCAATGAAAATACGCTGGTTATAATAGCAGATATGCAAAACGCATAAATAACGTCCTGGAAATGGTTTAAATGCAAAACCATCAGCACTATTACCGAAACGAAAAAAGTGCCCTGGCCTATCGCCTGTAAGATAAAGATCCGATCAAACCGCTCTTCGGCCTGCAATACCCATAAAGCTACGCTTGACGGCAGCGTACTGAAAAAAATGATGCCGAACCATTTGATAATGATCTCGGTGGTTGGCGCGCCCTCGTAAAAAATGTAGCCTAAAAGGCTTGCCAGGCCCACCAGTGCAGCCATACAAAGGCCAAGCATCCAGGTTGAACCAATAACTGTCGCGGCTCTTTCTTTACTTGCGCCCGAGCAAAACTTAATAAGCGATGTTTGTAAAAAACCGCTCCTTGAAAAGTTTACGATCGTGTAGCTGATCAGGAACAATATCCAGTCGCCAAAATCGGGTTTTGGCGGTGGCATGTTGCGGGCAAGCAGCGATACTGTGACCATGCCCATAACAGGCATAATAGCATTACTGGCCAGGGATAGTGTATGTTTGTTTACTAGTTTTTTTAAAAATTGCATTACACTTTTTGCCAGCTATTGGTTTCGAAATTATATTTTTTAATAACCCTTGCCGGGTTGCCCAGTGCTACCGAATAGGAGGGTACATCTTTTGTTACTACGCTGCCGGCGCCAATTACGGCGTGTTTGCCAATAGTTACACCTGCGGTTACAACCGCGTTGGCGCCTATCCAAACGTTGTCTTCAATCGTAATTTGTTTAGTGACCACTTTTTGTACTCTTGGCGGGAGGGTCACGTCCTCATATCCATGGTTAAGGCCCGATATTACAATGTTTTGTGCCAGCATTACGTAATTGCCCATTTTTACCGGGCCGATAATTACGTTGCTTAAACCTACACCGCAATTATCGCCAATGAAAACATCGCCCACGCCATTATTTATGGTCGCAAAATCTTCCACAATACTGTTTGAGCCGATAGAAAATTTATTAAACGGGAAAATATCCATCCTTGAACTCCAGCGTATAATTGTTTTTTTACCTCTTTTATGGATAAACGGGTTTACAAATAAGCGAACCCATAAACGGGGCCTGGCCTGGCCGTGGGGTATTATAAGCCAATGTGCAATCTTTTTTATTCGCGGATTTGATTTAACAGCATTAAGCAAGAACATTTTTAACTTTTGTTTTTATTGATACTTATTAAATCTAAACCAGTCGTTATACGGGCTTTAATTGTCTTTGTTCGATATCTAATCGCATCGTAACATTTAAAAGCGCCATGGCTAAATAAAATAAAATGTTCGACGGGTATTGTACGATTGCCTGCTGCGGATAGTTACCAATATCGAAGGCAAATATGATTAATATCATAGCCAGGCAGTAGGTTTTTAGCTCGGGGTCCTTAATCAGGTAAAAATAACTGATGCCTTTGTATAGAATAACAAAATTGAAAATACAAAAAATAAGCAGGCCTATCCAGCCCATTTCAACGGCAACGCGCACGTAACCGCTATCAGGCGGAAACTTGGCAAGGTAGGAATTTGGTGCAAAGCGTGCGCCCCATACGCCTACGGAGCCCAACCCGCCGCCAATGGGGTGCGATAGGATATAAGGCTTAATCCGCGCCTGGTTTTTGGCACGTTCCTCAAATGAGGCATCTTTCGAGGGCTTAAAAGCGCTTTGAAACCTCGCCAACGTTGCATTAGAGGTGGGCATAAAGATTAACACCGCGAGCACAAAGCCTGCAATACACACACTAATAAGTACTTGCCGGTTAAAATTCAATATCGCCAGCATCACCATGGCTGCCGGTATAATTACGTATGATGCCCTGGTGCCCGAATAAAGCATGACGGCGAAGAAAAATGCGATTAAAAACACCAGTAACCATTTCCGGCCGGCATTTGCTTTGTTTAAAAGCAGCGCAATACACAGTAACGCTGCTGCAACCATGTTATAGGCATAAACAACCGGATCGGAAAATATGCCCCATTTGCGCAGGTGGCCACCAATGAACAGTAGTTTAAAACGCTCCGGGAAACGATACAGCCAGCTGTGTTCAAACGGAAGTAAGCCGAAATGCTCCTGCTGGAAACCCGAAACGCCACCTATAAAAGCCAGCACAATCCACAACTTTATCAAACGCCTGATCGACTCTTTACTCCGGATGTGAAAAAGGAATACAAAGTACATCAGCATAATAACGCCGACGGTGCGCACAGTAAAAACCCATTCCAAAACCGATGGCGAACTGGGGTTGATGATCTCGAAAAAGTTGTACCCTATCCAAACCAGGATAAAATAGGTGATGGGGTTATCAAAAAACTTCCAATTTTTTTCCCTTTTTTGCCTTACAAAAAAACCTAATATCAATAAATAGGTCAGGGCATCCATCACCAGGCCAATAGGCGTTGGCTCCGGCAAAAAACGCGATGAAAAGTTAATAAAAAAGGAGGTAGTAATTAAGGTGATGATGCCAAACTCGGGATAAACAACCGTAGCGTAGCCTATGGGTAAGGCCACCAGCGCAACCAGGATAACTGCACCAATAACATAGCCTTCGCGTGCAATAATAAAGCTTACGGCCAGCGAGGCTGCCAATACGAACAAGATAACTATAGGCGCCGAAAACTTATTTATGATAATTTTATGCCATAAACTTTTTCGCGGAACATTATTTTCAACCTGATCATTCAGCATCTATCGGAGCAATAATCGTATTAAAATAATAATATCTTTATAAACCAAATAAAAATACCCACAAAGGCCAGTACAATGGCAACAGTAAGGCAGTTCCTTTGCACCTGGCTCAAATCTTTAAAAGGGTCTGCTTTTTTTTTGTGTTCAATTTTCATTTGTAATGTTTAACCCGCCGGAGTTTATAACGTTAAAAAGGGGTAATGTTATTACGTTTTGTTCCCAACCTTTAAACCAGTCGCTAATCCCTGATCTCTTAATCTAAAAACTAATGTTTTTTTCTTCTGTGGCTTGCAGCGGTTTTATTTAAAACCCAGCCCGAAAATTTATTATGCAGATGCTTTAAATAATCGATGTATTGGCTGTGCGACCGGGTAATTACCCGGTTTGCCTCGTAAACGGCAATAACTTTATTGGTGAATAGTATCCACTCTTTTGATTGATTTAATGAATCAAGCGGAGGTAAATCAATTAGGATGATATCGTATCTTGACCGTAAATCATTAAACTCCTGCAGAATGTTTTTTTCGTCGTTAATTTCAAGTAAAGTGATGTCGCCGCCACGGTTGCCAATTACGCTGATGGCACTATTATCTCTTTCGATGTACGAACTCGTCCTGAAATAATCCTCAACAAATACTTTAGGCTGAATGGTTTTGCTTAAAGTTGGATTGCTGAAATTCCCATCAATTAACAATACCTTTTTGTTAATGGCCGAGTAGGAGTAGGCCAGGCTGGTTGCCACCAGCGTTTTCCCTTCGCCGGGGCCGAGGCTGGTGATCCCTAAAACTTTTTCGCCTTTTAATTCCTGGTCAATTTCAAACCGTACAGATCTAAGTAATTCCTTGTATTCCTGCATCCGCTGGCGGTTTTCAACATCCCAAAGCTTCTTCAGGTCGGGCTTTGCTCCGCTGATCATGTTTAACGATCCTAATAACGGTAATTGTGTTTTGTTAACCAGGTCTACCGGTTCCTTGATAGTATCATCCAGGTAAAACAATACAAATAATACCAACAGGCACAAAAACAAGCTTGCGAAGCCACTAAGGGCAATCAGGAGCATCTTTTTGGATGGCTCGGCCGAACTCGCCGACGCAGGTTCAACCTGTGAAAGCTTTACAGAGAAATTTGATTGCAGGGAGATCGCATTATATTTATTCAAAGCATCAAGATACTCCTGGCTGGCTATATTGATGTCGAATTCGTAAGTTTTAACAATTGCATCGAAAGGCACGAGCCGCGCTTTTTGGGCGTTCAGGCTATTTAATACTTTATCAATCGACTGCACGCTGTATTTCGCCAGGTCGCGGGTTACCTCCAGCGTCATTTTTTGTTTTACCAGGTCATCTTTGGCAATCCTTGGATCACTGATATACTTGTCCGAGCCATTGTTTATTTGGTCGGTAAGCTGTTTTTGCAACGAATCCAGCGCCACTTTGTACTTGGGGTTAAAGCCGCTATGTACGTACTCGTCATTCAGCGTGTGCAGCTGATCGGTGGTATTGGTGATGGCCTGGTTGTATTGACTGATGGTCGATTCGATATACTGCCTGTCCTTGGGGTTAAAACGATTGTCGATATTATGGATGGCGCCATCATACGCAGCAATATCCTTTTCGGCAAGCTGTTTCTTGTCATCGTAGTTAAGTATCTGCGCGTAAATCAACTTCGACTGTTCGTCAAGGTTCAGGATGCCGTTTTTAATTTTGTATTGCTGCAGCGAATCCTTTTTATCGTTCAGCGTATTGCGTTTTTTTGTAACCTGGTTGGCCAAAAAGTTTATGGCGTTTGTTTCGCTTTGCTGAACATTTACGGTGTAATAGTTTAAAAACTCTTTGCAAAGGGCATTAACGACGAAAGCCGACAACTGCGGGTTCTCGGATGAAAAAGTAACTGAGATAAAATCGCTTTCGGCGTCGCGTTCAATATCCAAATCCTTTCGCAACGATCGTTCATCGTATTTCATGGATATCAGCAATTCGTGTAACCCGTTTTCGTCTTTATCATAAAGCGATAAGGGCTCCCCGTTCTGTAGTTTTGCCCGGTAGACGACCAGCGCATGCTCAATGGCCGGCTGGCTGAGGTCTTTAAATTGGTGATTTAGCTTTCTGAATGGGGTAGGGCTGCTCAGATCGTGTATTATTAACTGGTAGGATACATTGTCTATCAGTTTTTTCAGTTTTAATATCTCTGTCAGATTGTTAAACTCACGATTTACTTCTTCCTGCTGGGCCGTAGGGTTAGCATCTTTATCCAGCAGGTGTTTGGAAGCGTCAACAATGCCCGTTGCTATCTGGGTGCTGGAAATATATTCTTCGGGAAGTTTTTTGACAAGGAAGTACGACGCGGCGATTGCTGCCAGAACAACAGCAATGATGACATATTTATATTTGTTTACAAGTGAAAAATAAGACGATAGTTCCATTATTTATTTTATGCTTTCCAGCTTGGCCCCCAACAATTCCTCAAGATTGGTTTTAGCAGTAAATACGGCTAATTCAGCTTGTACTCTAAATGAGTTTTGATTATAAAGATTTGTTAACGCTTCACTATAAACCTGAAACGTAGTTTCACCCTTGTCGAATGTGTGTTTAATTTGCTTTACCGCGGTAGAAGCATCCTGCACGGCATTTACTTTGTTGCGCAAATCGGCCTGGGCTTCAATGTAGGCAAAATAGTTACGTTTCACCTGTGCTTCGATGGTTAAATCATACTGCGCCTGGTTTTCCTCGGCAATTTTTATGGCAACGCGGGCATTATGAATAGTATATGGCCTTTCGAAAAGTGAACCGATACTAACGGTAGCCACTAACTGGTACCCTTTAAAAATAACAGGCTGCGTAGCATTTATGGCATTTTGCGGGCTGTATATGTACGACGCAGAAAAAGCATCGAGCCAGGTAAAACTGGCCTGGTGAAAAGAGCTTTTTGCAATGTTTACCTGGTCTTGCAGTACTTTTACCTGTGGGTAATTTCTTTTGGCTGTGGCAATAAGTTTTTCGAGATAATTGTAATTCAAATCCTGGAACATTGATTCCTGTGCGAACACATTACCGGCTAAACTGAAAATAAATAACGAAAGGCAAAGGATCTTAAATTTATTATTCATTTGGTTAAACTTTTTCTTTCTGTAACACCGCTGGTATGGTCTTTAACAGGATCTTCAGATCAAGCCGTAATGAATAGTTTTGTGCATAAAAATTGTCTAACTTCTTTCTCTCCCGCTCCGACATATCTGCTTTCCCTCTTTTTGTAATTTGCCACAAACCGGTTAAACCGGCAGGACCCAAAAAACGCATCGACCACTCATTAGAAGTTAGCATTTCTGCTTCGTAAACCGGCAATGGCCTGTTACCAACCAATGACATATCCCCAACTAAAATGTTAAATAGCTGCGGTAATTCATCAAGGCTCGAATTTCGTAAAAAATTGCCGAGTTTGGTAACGCGCGGATCGTCTTTAATTTTAACAAATGCGGCTTTTGTGCCTCCATCCTCATTTGCGTACTGATTTTTTGTGGATAACTCAATTAACATCTTATCAGCATCTGTCCGCATCGACCTGAATTTGTAAAAATCGAACACTTTGTAGCCGGTTCCAACGCGTTTGCTTTTGTAAATAATAGGCCCTTTTGAGCCCAATTTAACAGAAATGGCAATTATTAACAGCAGCGGCGACAACAGCAAAAGCATGGTGCCCGAAACCAAAATATCAATGAGGCGTTTGCTGAAAGGTACGCGGTATTCAATGTCGACTTCCTTTGATATTTCCGTTAGTTTTGGCTTGATGAGCTTAAACTTTACCAGGAAATTTAGCCGCTCGCGCAGGTCCGAAAGAGGGAATGGATAAATATAAAAATCATGCACTTTTAGCTGCATGGCATTTAGCTTTAACTGCTTGTCGTTCGATAGGGAAATGAGCACAATGATTACGCCGTTAAACAGGAAATTACTTTTCAGGCGTTGGGTCAGGCTAAAGCATTCCCCTTCACCATCAACTTCCATCAAAATAATATCAGGTACCGAAAGTATCGACTGGTTGCCCAGGTATTCTTCCAGGTCGGCAAGTGTATCGTTGAATGTTATCTGGAAATAGCTATTGAGTTCCGAAGCTACCAAATCTTTTATCTGCAAACCCGCATACGCAATCCTTGTATGTGAGCCGGCACTTTCATTCCACTCAGTTACTATGTGCGGCGTCATATATATTTAATACTTGTAGTATTGCAGTTTTTAATGAAGTTGGGTTGAACGGCTTTGGCAAATAAGCATCGATGTTAAATGGCATTTTACTTACCTGTTCGTCAAGATCATGCGCTGCCGAAAGCATAATGATAGGTATATCGCGAAACAGGCCACTTATCTTAACGTTTTTGATGAACGAATGCCCGTCGAAATAAGGCATTTGCAAATCGGAGATGATCAACTCAGGTATGTTGCCATCCTCAAGCCATGAAAAAGCGTCCATGCCATTATTACGGACAATAATTTCATAATCTTTTGAGAGAATAAAATTAAGCAGCTTCAAAATACTTAGGTCGTCGTCAACTATTAGTATTCTCTTTTTCATTTTTATGCCGATCTGATGTGTTTGTTTGAATTAAACCTGAATACGTATTTTTTGACCCAAAGGTTTTATAAAATAGCTTTTTAAAAAAATCCTTTAATCAATAATATTAAATTAACACAAAAACTGTATTTAGCAGTGTTTGAGCATATAAACAGTGATATATTTTTGACATATTAATATGTATTTATCAATATTATTTCAGCTTTGTATCGCCTTGTTCAAATTCCGGATGCAAGGCAGTTGGCCGGCAAATTTTTTTCTTGTTTTTAATAACTAAAGTCCCAAAACCTTATCCGGCCAACTCCCGTGTTGTATGCTGCGCATCCGAGATATTCTTCTGCCAGTTGAAAAGAGCTTACCAGCCAGCTGTCATTTGATTTGAGCACGCTGGTCTCAACCAGGTGATCGCCATCAAGTGATGGAATAAACTTAAGGTCCTCGTCCAGGCCTTTGGCTGTTGCTTTGGTTAAAGCTTCTTTACGTGTCCAGAGTTTAAAAAAACGTTCGGTACCATTATCCTGGCTGATGTAGCTGATCTCTTCAGTACTGAAATAATCCCCGATGATATCGCTGAACTCAAATGAAGGATTGACATTTTCCGTATCTACACCGATTGCAAAATTTGATATCCCGATCAATATCCAATTGCCTGAGTGGGATACATTGTACTGCAATGCAGCGCCTTTTAAGTTGCTAATAAACGGCTTTTTATTTTCGCCAATACCAAACGCTATTTCGGCAGGACTATGGCCTGTGTATCGGCTTAAAATGGTCCTTAAAGCGCCACGGCTGATGACGAATCTTTGGCGGTCGTGCAAATGCAGATAGCGCTTGCCCCTTGCCGTTTCATCTTCATTGATGATACCGCCAAAATGATTAAGATGTGCGATATTTGAGCCGATATTTACCCGCCATACGTCTGCAAAATCAATCCCGCCAAAACCGCCTGCAGAAGTATCAGTCCAGGTAACGTCAGTTAAATACTGGCATTTTATTTTTACTGCGGGCATGTTTTTTGTGTCTTAAGCAGAAAGCCTGAAGTCATCAATCATCGGCGGAAAGATACCAATTAAACTTAAATTTTAAAGTAACCAAAATCGTAAATTGAAAATAATTAAACCTAAAGTATAATTAACATTTAATTTATCATTTATTTACGGCTTCATCCAGGCATTTCTGTAGTATGGTAGCAAATATTTTGTCGTTTGGTGCTTTAAATATTGTATTGTGCTCGCCTGGTATGCTATGTATGTTAACGCCTTTAAGGGCATATGGTTTCCAGCCCAGCAATTCGGGGTCGTCCAGGTAAAACGTACGATTCTCGGCCCTGAAAACCTCCACAGCAATATTATAAGGCTTTAGCTGGTAGTGTTTTTCGGCATACTCATTCATTACGTCAACTTTGTTGGAGTAACCGAAGATACCTGCCTGGGTCTGGTTTTTGCCATAACGCAGATTCCAGTATGACCTGATGATCCTGCGCTTAACGTTAGTGCTTCTCTCAACCATGGTATATTTAAATCCGCTGCTAAAGGTAAGCGCATGCATTAATCGTTTGATGAAAAACCGTCCGCGTTTATAGAGCTGGATGATGGTTGGGTCGTAATGCGGCGAACGGTAGGCATAAGTGTCAAACATAGCCAGCATTTTAACCTCTTTACCCAATGCTTCCAGTTGGCGCGCCATCTCAAAGGCGATTATGCCGCCAAAAGAATAACCTGCCAGTGCGTAAGGCCCGTTCGGGTTTTGTTCCATTATGGCGGCGATGTAATAAGCTGCAATGTCTTCAATTTTGCCAAGCGGCTCGTCAATTCCGTTTAAGCCTTTTGCCTGCAAGCCGTAAACCGGCTGATCGGGCGACATATTCATGGCCAGGGTATTAAACAATAACACATTAAGCCCGGCGCCATGAACCATGTACAAGGGCATTTTGTTGCCTTTTGGCTTTATTGGCACCAGCGAATCCCATGTAATGGTCTTGCCACCCAGTTCAAGCATATAGGCCAGCTTTTCGATGGTTGAGCATTCAAATAATGCTGCCAACGGCAGGCGTTTCCCTGTTTCTTTTTCAATCCGGCCCATCACTTTTACCGCGATAAGGGAATGGCCTCCCAATTCAAAAAAGTTATCATGAACGCCAACTTTCTTAATCCCCAGGTATTCCATCCAAATGTCGGCGACTAGCTTCTCAACATCGGTGCGTGGTGCTACATATATATTTGTCTCTTCGGTAATTACCACGCCATGTTTGGCCAGCGCTTTGCGGTCTACCTTGCCGTTAGGCGTCAAAGGCATGGCTGGTATGGTAATAAAATTATCAGGTACCATATAATCCGGCACGGATTTTTTTAACGACTCTTTCCAGTTTTGGGCCTGTTTTGCACTGTCACCGTTAAAATAATCGGTATCAACCACTACAAATGCAACCAGTTTATCAATTCCTAATTGATCCGGCCTTGCAATAACCACCGCTTCCTTAATGTCCTTTTCCCTGGCTAATTGAAATTCAATTTCGCCGGTTTCAATACGGTAACCCCTTATTTTTACCTGGGCATCCATGCGACCAAGGCATTCAATCTCGCCGTCAGGCAAAAACTTGCCCAAGTCGCCGGTGCGGTACATTTTAGCGCCTGCTTCGGTTGAAAACGGATCATCCACAAATTTTTCGGCAGTCAATTCGGGTCGGTTTAAATAGCCTTTGGCAACACCATCGCCACCAATATAAATTTCACCCGCCACACCCGGGGCCAATGCTTTCGCAAACTTATCGAGGATGTAAATAGCTGTATTATTGATCGGCCTGCCGATTGATATGATCTTATCCTCCTTAGTTAACTGTTTTATGGTCGACCAAACCGTTGTTTCGGTAGGGCCGTAAACGTTCCATAAGGACGAAGCACGGGTTAATAATTTTTGAGCAAGTTCCTGTGGCAATGCTTCGCCGCCGCAAATAACTTTCACGGGTGTGTTTTCGTCCCAGCCGGCTTCGAGCATGATACGCCAGGTGTAGGGGGTAGCCTGCATTACGGTAACACGCTCTTTTTTAATGATATCTAATAATGCATGCCCGTCTTTTGCAGTGGCCGAATCGGCCAATATGATTTCGGCGCCGGTTAATAATGGCAGCCATAGCTCCAGCCCGGCAATATCAAAACTAATGGTGGTTACGGCCAGTAACTTGTCGCTGGATGTAAGGCCGGGCGCATTTTGCATGCTGATTAAAAAATTAACCAGGTTATGATGTGCAATTTGTACGCCTTTGGGATTGCCTGTTGAGCCCGATGTATAAAGTATGTAAACGAGGCTATTGCCGTCCACATCCACTTCAGGTACTGTATCAACGCAATCGTTCAGCGATTCCCATTCATCTTCAAGCAGTAATTCTTTTGCGCTTGATTCGTAACGGCCCTGGTATTTTTTTGAAGTTAACAATACCACCGCCTGCGAATCATCCAGCATATAATTGATACGGTTTAAAGGGAACGCCGGGTCAAGCGGCACATAAACCGCACTAGTTTTCATGATGGCTAATAGTGAAATAACCATTTCTGCCGATCTGTCGAGCGAAAAGCCAACACGGTCGCCTTTTTTAACGCCATTTTTTATAAGCAGGTGGGCCAGTTGATTTGCCCGACTGTTAAGTTGATGATAGGATACATGTTGCTCGCCAAAAGTGATGGCTGTTTTATCGGGAATAGTAAGGGCTTGCTCAGTGATTAACTGATGTAAACTCGTATGCATTGGATAGGGGTATTTAGTGTTATTCCATGCACCCAGTTGCGACGTAATTTCGGCCGAATTTAAAACCGGAATATTTTTGATCAGTATTTCGGGGTTATTGGCTAACTCCTTCAATAAAAATTCAAAGCCATCCATCATCCGCTTTATGGTGGCGGGTTTAAATAAAGCTGTATTATATGACCACTCCAACGTAGGGGCTTCGTCCTGGCCTGCAATGTTTAAAAATAGTTCAAAGTTTTCGTATTCACGCGGGTTACTGATTAATTTATGCTGTAATCCCGAAAAATCAACATCATTATCAAGGCCCATGTCAATGTTAAACATTACCGGTACCAATGGTATACGCGAAGGATCGCGGGCAATGTTTAATTTTTTTAATAAGCTGCCGAAGGTGTACAATTGGTGGTCGTAAGCATCCAATACTTCCGAGCTGCGTTTTTTGAGATAGGCTTTGAATGAAAGCTCGCCCTTAGGCATACTCCTTAAGGCAAGCAGGTTAACGCAGTGCCCCACCAAACGGTAATTCCCGGTAGCCGATTGACCAGCAGCAGGTAAACCTAAAATAATTTCTTCCTGCCCGGTTATTTGCTGTAAAAACACCTCGAACGCGGCCAGTAACGTGGTTACAAAGCTGCTTCCGGCGCTTTTACCCAATTTCTTAATCTCGTTGGTTAGCGCGCCGTTCAAAATAAAATCTTCGCGATGGCTTTTAAACGTACGAAACGCTGGTCGCGGAAAATCGGCAGGGATATCCAAAAGATGGTTGCTGCCGGCAAACTGGTCAAGCCAGAATTGTTCGGTTTCTTTGTAAGCCGGATCTTCCTCGGCTTTTAATTGTTCAATGGCGTAGTCGCTGAAAAGCGGCGCTTTTGATAAGCTGATGTATTCGCCTTTGCTGTGGGCGGTGTAAAGTTTGCTTAAATCCTGCATCATGATACCTATCGACCATCCATCGCAAACAATGTGATGAACAACAAAGGTTAAGTGATGCTCGGTATTACTTATTTTGAATAATGATGTTTTAAATAAAGGTCCGTTTACCAGGTCGAAAGGAGTAGTAACGTTTTTATCATTATTATCCTTAATAACCAGTTGCTGCCGCTCGGCTATTAAGGCCGATAGGTCGCGGTATTCATTCTCCAGCGTCAGCGCTTTAAATACGCAAATATTGGCGCCATCGGCACTAAAAACAGTACGCAGCGCTTCGTGCATATTTACTACATCCTGCAGCGCACGTAACATGGCATCCTTGTTAAGCGTACCTTTTAGTACCAGCGAAAAACATTCGTTGTAAGCGCAATTTGCATCGGAACCGCCTATTAAGCAGGAGGTCCATATTTCGGTCTGCGATTCGGTAGCCGGGGCAACCAGCACAAGCTCAGGCCCTGCAAACGGATCAAAATCAACCGGGCTGGTTTGATATTCCGGCGTTTTTTCTCCCGAATAGGGCTCAATCCCCGGGAAAGAAAGTGATATTTCCGGCTCGGCAAAGGGATCAAACTCTACGGGCTGCGCCTCGTAAATTAAATTAGATGTTTCCAAGATTAATGACCGTTTAATTTAACCTGTAAGTACTTACCGGGGTTATTGGCATCTACAATGAACCAACCGGGGTTGCCGTCTTTATCGCGACCAAGCCTGGCACCCGGGAAAGGTGATTCCATCATTGGGTTAGCTTCTTGTTTTGCCGTTACGCCTTGTGGCCTTTTTGACGGAAAGAATCCCGATTCGATCAGATCGTCAACGCTTTCCCTGAATTTGGCTATAATGGTATCAACATCAGCCTTGGTATGCGATTCGGTTAAGAAGCATGGGAAAAGGTCCCAGATGTGGATGCCTTTATCGCGCATCAGCGTAAACAATAGCTCGCCGTAAGGCAATTCTTCTTTAAACTTAATTTTCCATAATGAGCCAAATGATGGCGCATATAATGGAATGCCTTCTTTTTCGCAGATGGCATTCAATTCATCGGCCAGGTATTGGGTAAGGGAATTTAAACCTTGCTGTAAAGCCGGGCCTTTTAATTTCATGTATTCCAGCGAGGCCTTGCCGGCTGCCAGCGCCAAAGGATGACGCACAAATGTTCCGGCAAAGTAGGTAACACCAGCTTCGGGCTGCGAATCATCGCCATATTGCCAGAAACCGCCGTCCAACGCGTCCATATACTTGCGGATGCCTGCGATGGCGCCAATGGGCATACCGCCGCCGATAACTTTACCGTAAGTGCCCAGGTCGGCTTTAATGCCGAACATTGCCTGTGCACCGCCCGGATGCATCCTGAAACCGCTGATCACTTCATCGAATATCAAACAGGTATCCGATGAAGTGGTGATTTCCCTTACTTTTTTAAGGAACTCAATTGGCTGAAACTCGGGGCGACGGCTTTGCACGGGCTCAACCATTACAGCTGCCAGTTCGTGAGCGCGTTCGCGGATGATCCTTAACGACTCGTCGGTGCCGTAATCAAGAATAAGCATATTTTGCACCACCTCGGGCATAATGCCGGGTGCTGCAGGTATGGTTTTTAATTTTTTGGTACCCCGAACGATTACCTCATCATTTATACCATGGTACGATCCGCTGAAGGCAACAATCAGTGTACGGCCGGTTACGGTGCGCGCAATACGCATGGCGCCTAAAACCGCTTCGGAGCCGGTATTACATACTGCGGCTCGGTCGAACGATGTTAATTCGGCAATAAGTTTACAAACGTCCCCTGCGAGTTCGTGTTGCGGGCCAATTTCGTAGCCGTTTTCTACTTGTTGCAAAACTGCTTTTTTAAGTACATCAACCTGGTAACCCAGGAAGTTTGAGCCGAAGCCGTTTAAGGCGTCGATATATTCGTTGCCGTCGATATCCCAAACGCGACTTCCTTTTGAACGGTTTACCACTAATGGATAAACAATTTCTTTGGTTAAGGGCCTGAAACCG
>Ga0068855_100001020_pt1 | contig 34917 bp, 32 predicted proteins | sample KBSCornC52_FD_66592 | JGI IMG/M metagenome (GOLD analysis project Ga0068855, IMG submission 66592) | Corn rhizosphere microbial communities from Kellogg Biological Station, Michigan, USA - KBS Corn C5-2 | ecosystem: Host-associated > Plants > Roots > Rhizosphere > Soil ...
TAAAGGGGGAGTTTTTTGATTTGACTGGCTGCTATGTTGCTCCCCCTTTAGGGGGCTGGGGGGCATAAACGCTGATTCAAGCGACTCATATTTTGCATAGTGATATCTGAAAAAAGCAATAAAATACAGTGTGTCAGTGTCGTTAAAGGTGCGGTGTTTAAAACGAAGCAAGTTCTTAAGGTCGGTTTCCTCATGGTTCATGATAAAATCATACGGCGCACCGTCCATCAGCCTGATAAGTTCACGGCATTTATTAATAATAGTAACACGTTGTCCCCAGGCCAGTACCGATGCCCAAAGCCCCATAATTTCGATATCCTGCTGTTTGGTGAAAAGGTGTGGAATGGATACCGGGTCGTTTTTTATAAAACCGGGATTGTTGTATTGGATTACTTTTGAATCGAGAAAAGCTTTTATGTTTTCGATCATACTATTAAAGTGGCAGTGGCAGTCAGGAGTGGCAGTTGTTGTAGCGTGTAATCGACTGCTACTGCTACTAAAACCCGCTACTCTCCCAATGCATTCTTTATATCCTCCAGCAAATCATCCACATCCTCTACCCCTACGCTAAAGCGTAACAGGTTATCCACCACCCCAACCTTTTCGCGTTCCGCTTTCGGGATTGAGCCATGCGTCATGCTCACCGGGTGGTTGATCAGTGATTCAACTCCACCCAATGATTCAGCCAGGGTAAAAACGTTGAAGGACGACGCCACCCTGAAAGTTTCCTGCAGGTCGGCATCTTTCAGCGTAATGGAGATCATCCCGCCAAAATCGCGCATTTGTTTTTTGGCGACTTCGTGATTAGGATGGTCGGTAAAGCCCGGCCAGTATATTTTATCAACTTTTGGATGTGTTTTAAGATACTCCGCTATTACACGGCCATTTTCGCAATGGGCCTTCATGCGCAGGTGCAGGGTTTTTATACCGCGCAGCACTAAAAAGCTGTCCATCGGCCCGGGCGTAGCGCCGCAGGCGTTATATATAAACCACAGTCGTTTGTACAGGTCTTCGTCATTCAGCATCAAAGCACCCATCACCACATCGCTGTGGCCACCAATATATTTGGTTACCGAATGCATTACAATATCCGCACCCAAATCAATCGGGTTTTGCAGGTAGGGCGAAGCAAAAGTATTATCCACCACAAAAAGCAGTTTTTTCTCTTTGCTGATCTTCCCTATCGCTTCAATATCAACAATCTGCATAGTTGGATTGGTAGGCGTCTCAATCCAGATCAGTTTGGTTTTATCGTTAACATACTCCCTGATACTGTCGGGTTTGGAAAGATCAAGAAAGTGAAACTTGATGCCGTAGTTTGCAAATATTTTGGTAAACATGCGGTACGAGCCTCCGTACAAATCGTTGCCGGTTATTACCTCATCGCCGGGCATCAGCAGTTTCATCACCGCATCCGTAGCACCCATTCCGCTGGAGAAAGCCAGTCCAAACTTTGCATTTTCCAAAGCAGCCAGACAACCTTCCAGCGCCTTACGGGTGGGGTTAGTACCACGTGAATATTCAAACCCCTTATTATCTCCCGGCGATTTTTGCCAGTAGGTGGAAGTTTGGTATATCGGTGTCATCACCGCGCCTGTACTTGGGTCTGGCTCTTGCCCGGCATGGATTGCTTTTGTTGCGAATTTCATGGTGTTATTGTTGTAATGTTGTAAAGTTGAAAAGTTGTAAGGTTGAAAGCGTTAATTTATATCTTAACTGAAGCTGGCACGAATGATTTTAACATTCCAACTTTTCAACCTTCAAACCTTTCAACAATCTAGTATGCTCTTTTCGCCCTTGTTGGTGTTATCACCAACAAGTAACGCTATTTATTTATTGGTCCGACGCTTACGTTTATCTCCTTTTCAGATAAGCATCCAGGTTTGTTGGTGACAACACCAACAAAGGCGTCGAAAACATTTCCTCACAACCATGGACTATCGACCATGGACTATCGACCATGGACTATGGACTTTTCTAATACGCCCGTGCAAACAACACCCTTTGGCTGCTTGGTTTCCCCGTCAGGATACATTTACCCGCTTCCTGTTTGTTATTTAATGGGATGCACCGGATGGTAGCCTTAGTTTCATCTTTTATCTGCTGCTCGGTTTCGGGCGTGCCGTCCCAATGGGCCGATATAAAGCCGGGCTGCTCATCCAGCATGCGTTTAAATTCATCATAACTATCAACCTCCGTCGTGTTCTCTGTTTTAAACTTTAACGCTTTTTGATAAACGTTCGCCTGTATATCTTCCAGCAAGGCTTCAATACGGTTAGCTAAGCCTTCCTGCGCTACGGTTTCTTTGGTTTTGGTATCGCGACGCGCCAGTTCAACGGTACCGTTTTGCATATCGCGACTGCCAATGGCTACACGTAGCGGTACGCCCTTAAGCTCGTATTCGGCAAATTTAGCGCCGGGGCGATGGGTGTCTCTCTTATCAAACTTAACCGAAATATTTTTGGCCTTCAGTTCCTTCGCCAGGGTGGCTACAAATGCCGAAATATTTTCCAGTTCTTCTTCATGCTTATATATAGGCACAACAACCACCTGTATTGGCGCCAGTTTTGGTGGCAATACCAGCCCGGCGTCGTCAGAGTGGGCCATAATCAAAGCGCCTATTAAGCGGGTTGATACCCCCCACGAGGTTGCCCACACGTAGTCGAGCTTGTTTTCTTTGTTGGTAAACTTAACATCAAAAGCTTTGGCAAAATTCTGCCCTAAAAAGTGCGATGTGCCTGCCTGCAGGGCTTTGCCATCCTGCATCAAAGCTTCAATGCAATAGGTATCCAAAGCGCCGGCAAAACGTTCATTTGGCGTTTTTTTACCACGCACTACCGGCAGGGCCAGCCAGTTCTCGGCAAAATCAGCATAAACATTCAGCATTTGCTCAGTTTCGGCAATCGCCTCTTCGGCTGTTGCGTGTGCGGTATGTCCCTCCTGCCATAAAAACTCGGTGGTACGCAAAAATAAGCGGGTACGCATTTCCCAGCGAACAACGTTGGCCCACTGGTTAACCAGTATAGGCAAATCGCGATAGGACTGTATCCAGCCTTTATAGGTATTCCAGATAATGGTTTCCGAAGTCGGGCGTAATATCAGTTCTTCTTCCAGCTTTGCGGTTTCATCAACTACCACCTGCCCGTTTTCGTCGTTCTTCAGTCGGTAATGGGTAACCACTGCACATTCCTTGGCAAAACCTTCAACGTGGCTGGCTTCTTTTGAAAAGAAAGATTTCGGGATCATCATAGGAAAATACGCGTTCACATGCCCGGTTTCTTTAAACATGACATCCAATACCGACTGCATTTTTTCCCAAATGGAATAGCCGTAAGGCTTAATGATCATACAGCCTTTTACAGGCGAATATTCCGCCATATCGGCCTTAATAACCAAATCGTTATACCATTGCGAATAATCTTCTTCTTTACTTACAACCCCTTTGCTCATATATTTAAAATAGAATTAGCACTGTTTTTACAATAACAGCCGCCAAATTTATAAATTTAGGCCGTAAGCAGGGTAACTATGTATCGTAAATTTAAATTAATATGCTGGCTCTCTCTTTGCATAGGTGTTACAGCAACCCGCGCACAGGCCATCAAACAGCCGAAACCGTTGCCCCGGCTATTAATAATTGGTTCTTATTTTTCAGGTTATATTGATGGGCAAAAACAGCAAACCTACGAGAATCTTCGCGCATTTATTGTGAACGACTCTAATGACACTTTGAAATTTTGGGGAACAAACTGCCGGCCAAATGATTTTTTTTCGGTGACAGAGAACAACTTCATGCATTTAACCGACGATGAGTGCACAAAAGCCGAATTTGAGCAAATGGTTATACCACCGCACCGGTCGCTGCTGGTTCCTCTAAAATTGTTAATTGAGAGACAACCTCACGAAATCGTACAATTAAAAGTCAGCATGAAATTTTATAGGTGGTATCCATCCGACCATTTCATGCCGGATAGAAAGTCGCGAAAACCGAAAATATTGTCCGATAAAATAACACTAAAATATAATAAGGACGGCAATCCCTATTCTGGAAAAACAGACCGGGAAGAACGAAAACGAAAAGAAGAATTAAATCTTCCAACGGTCACACTTCATCTGCTTACTGATGATGAAAGAAAATTTTATTCGGTAACCGCAGATGTAAGTAAAATAACCACTATAACCGGAGATGCATATTCGTACATCAGCAAAACGGTGTTCCGTATACCGGTTACAGTTCACAATAACAGCGATAAGATGTTGAAGTATTATTCCATGAGCTGCTCATGGCAGGAGTTTTATCATATTGATAACAAAAAATTCGAGGTAATCATGTCCGCTTGCGATAAGAATGTTCCAAGAGAAGTGACAGTACCCGCTCATTCAACACACACTGATGTCATCACCTTTTACAAAAACAACAACCTCAAAATTCCTGAAAGTTTTCGGTTGGGTCTTAATATTAATATCGACGTTAAAGAAAACTTATTCAGTGCCTTCAATGACGAATTAAGAAGATATAATATTGTTTGGAGCAATGAAGTGCGATTCACGGGCAAATACCCGGCAAATTAATTTCGATCAATAATCGCCTGCCATCGATAATTCACATCTTTGTGCATGATGCACTTTCATCCTCTCATCAGCGAAAAATTTACCGGCGATATCTGGCGGCTGGAAATTGATGAACTAACGGACACTATTTTGATCGAGGTCCGGGACAACCAGGATAAAAAAGTAAGTTTTGCTGCGGTAAGTTTAATTGATGGCAGGGTTTTATTTAAAGACCTCAGTGTGCCCGAAAGATGGCTTACCGGCATGGAAGCCGCTTATGACGGCGTATTGCTGCTGCACTTTTACCAAACCGAAACCGGGCCCACCCATAAGGGGCTGATGGCAATAGATGCCCAAACGGGCAAAACCCTTTGGAGTAACTATGCTGTTACATTTGATCATCTGTCCGTTGGCGGGCCTGTAGTTTACGATAGCCGGATCCATCCGCGCAAATTATTTTTAACCGATGTTAAAACCGGTGCAACCGTGCGCCTTTACGAACCGTCTGTTTATAAGGAGTTAAATAGTCACATCGTGCTGCCGGCTGTAATGACACCTGAGGATCTGCCGGTAAAACTATTCCCGGTACACCCTTTCGGAAATACGGTACATTATCTTGACTACAATAATTTCAGAATTGTATCTTTGCACGCGTTAAAAGGGGGGGAGTTAAACCAGGTGCTTTTGATTTTTGATGAACAAGATAAGGTTTATGAGGATTTATTGAATGCCGGCATACAAAAAATGCAGCCAGAGGCGTTCATACTGTATAAAAATAGCTTGATCTACATCAAAAACAAGTCGGAACTAAAGGTTTTACCCTTATAAACTATTGAATTAATATTTATTATGAAGTTAAAGTTCTTATTAATAATTGTATGGTTTCTTTCCATATCCATATCACTTTCCGCAAAACCTGTCACTGATTCTGTCGGCGTAAGAAACAACGACGGCAAAAAGATGGTCCTCTTCAAGGTGAAATCAGGAGATACTTATTATTCTATCGGGCGCCGTTACCATATTAAGCCCGAGGCATTAATGAAATACAACGGCAAGAAAAAGGCCGTATTAAGCATAGGTACTATTGTTGAAGTGCCGACAGAAATACCGTTCAAAAAATCATCCAAAGAGACTGCCGATGCGCCTAAAAAAAGTTCGAAAAAAACAACTGATGAAGTAGCGGAAATTCCAAAACACGAGACAAAAAAACAAAAAAAGGCCCGCCTGGCACGTGAGGCAGAAGAAGCCCGCGCAGCAAAAAAACATAAACGCAAGGCCGATACCAATACCGATGAACAGGCTGCCGCAGATCAAACCCCGGCCCCCGTGCCTGTTGTAGTGCAGCAGCCGGTACAGCAAACTCCCCAGCGACCTGTACAACAGCCAACTCAGCAGCCGGTGCAGCAACCTGTTCAGGAAAACAACACCCCTCCTATCCAGTACAAAGTATCTGCAGGCGAAACGCTGTATGCCATCAGCAAAAGGTTTAATACCACAGTTGATGACCTTACCAAACTCAATAATTTAAGTTCGACTAACCTGGTACCGGGCCAGATGTTGCTGGTACGTTCAGCGCCGCCCGCATCTGCGCCCCAGCAAACGTTAGTAACACCGCCGGTAAATAGCAATCCGTTGCCGGCAAAACGCGATTCGACGATTGTGGTATCTGTTAATAAAGACAGCCTGAATGCCGAACGTCGCCTGAGCGGTAACCGCTATGGTTTATTTGAGAAAAACGAGAAGGGCGTTGCCACATGGATAGATGACCAAAGCCTTGACCCGAACAAAAAACTGGTGCTGCATCGTTCCGCGCCTATTGGTACGGTTATTAAAATAACTAACCCCATGACCAACCGCACTACCTTTGCTAAAGTGGTGGGTCGTTTTACCGAAACCGAAGCAACAAAAGACGTTATTATTGTGATGACCAAAAATGTTGCCGATTCGTTAGGTGCGCTGGACAAGCGTTTTCATGTGGACATCAGCTACGGTAGCCCAAATGAATAAACCTTTTATCATCGGTATAGCAGGTGGAACCGGTTCGGGAAAAACATTTTTTTTAAAATGTTTCCAGGAGCATTTTAGCGAAGGTGAGGTTTGTTTGGTATCACAGGATGATTATTATTTTCCGGTGGCCCATACCATGACGAAGGAGGAGAATATGTTATACAATTTCGACCTGCCCTCGACTATTGATCATGAGCATTTTGAGGCGGATATTGAAAGCCTGGTGAATGGCCAGACTATCAAAAAAAAGGAATATACCTTTAACAACCCGGACATTGTCCCCAAAATACTGGAAATAAAACCAGCGCCAATCCTGATTGTGGAGGGTTTATTTATTCTTCACTTTAAAAAAATAGCATCATTGCTCAACCTTAAAATATTTATTGAGGCGGATAACGATATTGCCCTCGGCCGGCGCCTCAAACGCGATCTGGTGGAACGCGGATACTCCCATGAGGATGTGATGTACCGGTGGACTAACCATGTGCTGCCTGGTTATAATAAGTATTTGCTCCCCTACCGGGATGAATGCGACCAGGTAATCACCAACAACACCAACGAAGCCCAGGATATTATTTGCATAACGGAAGCTATTTCAAAAGAATTGCGGGAGAAGGTTTTAATTTGATGATTTGAAAATGTGTCAATTTGAAAATTAAAACCCTCGCGCGGCAATAATTTTCAAATTAAACCCATTTTCAAATTAGCTCATCATCAAATTTTCAAATTAAAAAATTTTCAAATTAAAATCATTTCAGGTATTTCTCCTTCAATGATGAGTTTACCTGCTGTGGCATTTTTTATTTCCTCTACGCTTACGCCGGGTGCCCGTTCCAGGAGTTTAAAGCCGCCTCCGGGTAAAACATCCAGTACGGCTAATTCGGTTACAATCTTTTTCACACAGTTGATGCCGGTTAATGGCAACGTGCATTTTGGCAACAATTTTGATTCGCCGGCTTTGTTCACGTGCTGCATGGCCACAATAATGTTTTCGGCAGATGCCACCAGGTCCATAGCGCCGCCCATGCCTTTCACCATTTTGCCCGGAATCTTCCAGTTGGCAATGTCGCCATTTTCGGATACTTCCATAGCGCCGAGGATGGTTAGGTTAACCTTCTTAGCCCTGATCATCCCAAAGCTCATCGCCGAATCAAATACCGCCGAGCCCGGTAACATGGTAATGGTTTGTTTACCTGCGTTAATGATATCTGCATCCTCCTCTCCTTCAAATGGAAATGGCCCCATGCCCAGCAATCCATTTTCCGACTGCAGGATCACATCAACCCCTTCAGGTATGTAATTGGCACACAAGGTTGGTATGCCTATGCCCAGGTTTACGTAATAACCGTCTTTTATTTCTTTTGCTATACGTTTAGCTATTCCTATTTTATCTAACATAAATTAATTTGAAGATTTGATGATGTGTCAATTTGAAGATTTTGCCGGTCATTAATTAATAATTATTGTTTTGATGAGGCAATGATCTTTGATAAAACCCTGATGATGACATGAATTTCGTCCAGCAAAGATTGATTAAAAGGATAAGTTTTAGAAAACTGACACAGGAGCAAAAAATATTCTGTTTCATCCGCCTCTTTTGCTGCGATCTTTAGCTTATGAATAAAATCAGCCTTGCTTTCCGCATTTTGAGCCTCACGCACATTCGCACCAATAGATGTACCCGATTTGAGAAGTTGGTTGGCGATCACATATTTCCGGCCCGCTTCCAATTCCTCTGAAAATTCAATTATTTGCAACGCAAATTGAAATGTTAAATTGACGATCAAGTTTTCTTTGTCGTTTCTCATTTTTTAATATTTAGTTTAGGGTTAATTTTATATGTGTGGTGGAAGTCAACATTTTCAAATCGTCAAATCATCAAATTTTCAAATTCTTTTTCTTACCGTCCGCTGTTCAATTCTTTTTTCGTAATTCTCGCCTTTAAATATCCTATGCACATAAATCCCCGGTGTATGAATATGATCCGGGTCAAGTTCGCCGGGTTCAACAAGTTCTTCTACTTCGGCTATGGTTATCTTGCCTGCGGTGGCCATTACGGCGTTAAAGTTGCGGGCTGTGGCGCGGTAAACCAGGTTGCCCAGCCTGTCACCTTTCCAGGCTTTTACAATGGCGAAATCGGCATCGAATGCCATCTCCATTAAATAATCCTTGCCATTAAAATTGCGTATTTCTTTGCCTATGGCTACTTCTGTACCTATACCTGCCGGCGTAAATATAGCCGGCATGCCATAACCTGCTGCCATGCAGCGCGTTGCAAGTGTGCCCTGTGGTATCAGTTCAACTTCCAGTTCGCCGCTGAGCAGTTGCCGTTCAAATTCTGCATTCTCGCCAACATATGAGGAGATCATCTTTTTTACCTGCCGCTGGTTTAACATCAGGCCAATGCCAAAATCGTCAAGTCCGGCATTGTTAGAAATGCAGGTAAGCTCCTTTACGCCTTTTTTTACCAGCGCCGCGATGCTTTTTTCAGGCAGACCGCACATACCAAAGCCGCCGATCATCAGCGTCATGCCATCCTTAACATCACAAATGGCCTCATCGGCATCCTTAACTACTTTATTCATCTTTTATAATTGGTAAGCGCAAAATTACTTCTTTTAGTTCGAAATACGCAGAAGAGGACGATGGCAGGATTTTTTGACATCGCCTTTTAACTATCACTATCAAAAAAAACAAACAATTTTCAAAATTGAAGTATTAACATTTATACACCAATATGCAATGCTATGGAATTTAATAATGACGTGTTTTGGAGCGAGAAGCGCCTCGACAAACACCTGGATGAAGTGCCCGCGCTATGGCGTAATGAAGAAGGCCCTAATTTAACCGAAGATGATCTTCAGCTTAATTTATTGGGCAGCGTAAGCCGGAAGCCCGTAAGGGAAGGACAACCGATGGGTGGCCAAAATTTTGGCAAAAACAATATTACCTGTGCTGCCAACGATAAAAATAATCCGTCGCAATACGCAGGCAATACCAACGCCTACCTCAGCCTGACGGAACCACTGGAAGAACATCCCGAGAACGTCAATTTTAAAGTTAAAAACCAGGATGGCCGGCCCGATTACGATAAGGCGCAGCCAAGGCTTACATTAAACAGTATAGACCCGAAGCCTGAGAAAGTGGAACGCGGGAACGGCGAAAATGACAGGCCCCACAAAGGTGATAGCTACCAGGAAGAGCAATCTAATTCAGAAACGCCCAACATTGCCGGCCCGAATGAAGTGCCCGATCAGCAAAAAGTTGGTGAACAACTTAACGATGATGACCGGGAACATATTGAGACTTAGTTAGAGATTGGTTAATCAGAGATTAGCGATTAGGAGGTATGCCGACTGCTCCTATATTATTACCACGAGATATTTTTCTCTATAAAAGCAATTAAATCATCGGCCATGGCCTGGTGCTCTTTTACATTGGGGTGCCTGCCTGCGTTAATATAAGGAAACACTAAAGTATATATTTTTTTATCGCCTAAGCTATTAACGGCTTTTTCAATATATCCCGGCCATGGCGAGTCGGCTTTGGTAGCGTCCATACTGCCTATGGCGCAAATGATTTGTGCTTTCGGATAAACATCGCGGATAGTTTTTATAAAATTACGATAGGCCTTAACAATCTGATCATCAGTGGGCGCTTTGGCTCCAAACCGGGCTTTAAACTGCTCGTTTTGGGGTAGCTTAACAATCCACGAGTCGTTCTGGCCCAGGTTAATCACAACTACATCAGGCGCATATTTCTTGAAATCCCAAAAGCTTTCGGCATCATTGGGATCAAGCCGGTTATACATTTCGGGCATAATCAGCGGGAACCAGCTCACCATCAGCCCAATTCCGCTAAGCGAAGTGTTGTGAAATTCGGCATCAAAATGCCTGGCAGTAACCGCGGCATAACTTAAATAGCTATTGGTATAAGTGCCATTCCGGGTGGTATCGCCGGCCGGACGTTCATCATCCACGCCGCAAGTGATGGAATTGCCAAAAAACTCCATTTTATGCTTTTTGGGAGCGGGTAGTGGTAACACTTGCGCGTTTTTGTCTAACGAAAACCGGTAGAATAACGTTTTACCCACAGGCCAACCGGTCCGCTTAAACAATTCAACGCTATGGTTGCCTTCTGATAATCCCGAAGCCAGGGTATATTCGGTTTGAACGCTGTCGACCCGCAAAACTGCGGCAGGCCGGTCATCTATGATCACGTTAAAATAATTTTCGCCATGCTCATCCTGCAAAGTCACCTTCACATCTGTCCCTTTAAAATACAATTTCAGCGAAGTTGAGGGCCACCAAATTTCGGTAGCATCGTCCTGCATGCGCACCCGCCCCATAAAATGGATGTGCGGATCGTTGTGCTTAACAATTATGTTTTGCGCTAAACAAACCGAACCTACCGCCGTAAGCAGCAAGAGTAAAAAAAGGTGCCTGAATTGCATGTTTTAGGTTTTCGAACTAAATATACGCAAGTAATTCAAAACTACCATTTTAAATTTTGCTCCATAAACCCAATCAGGTCATCAGCCATGGCCTGCTGTTCTTTTGCGCTGGGGTGCCCACTGGTGTTTTTATAGGGGATAAAATGGGTAAGTATATTTTTATCGTTGAGGCCCGCTACCGCTTTATCAATATATCCCGGCCATGGCGAACCTGCTTTGGTGGCGTCCATGCTGCCCAAAATGCATATAATTTTTGCTTTCGGATATTTTGAACGGATAGTTTTTACAAAGCTCTGGTAGGCATTGATAATAAATTCGGGCGTGGGCGGCGTAGTGCCAAAACGGGCCTTAAACTGTTCGTTATCATGCATGGTAGTTAACCAGCAATCATTCTGAAACAGGTTTATCACTACCACATCCGGCGTATACTTCGAGAAATCCCATTTGCTGTTTGGATCAGTCGCATCGAGCCGGTCGTACATTTCGGGCATGATCATCGGGAACCAGCTAACAGTGATACCGATACCGCTTTTGGAGGTATTGTGCAACTCGGCATTAAAATGTCTTGCTGTTAACGACGCATAACTGATGTAGCCGTCTTCAAACGGGCTGGTGCCCCTGTCCTTCCCTGTTGTATCAATATCGGCATAACCGCAGGTAATGGAATTGCCGAAGAATTCTATTTTGCGTTTTTTTGCCGCTGGTGCAGCGAGTATTTTTGAGCCCTTATCCAACATAAATTGGTAGAACCAGGTTTTGCCCATGGCCCATTCGTTACGCTTAAATAATTCAAGGGTATGTTTACCCGCCGGTAAGCCGGATGCGAGCACATAACTCTTTTTCGCCATCTCGGGATGGAGTACACTTAATACTTTGCCATCGACAATCACATTATAGTTATTGTCCGATCGTTCGTCTTTTAAAACTGCGCTGACGCCGGTACCATTAAAATTAATCATGACTTCAGTGGCTGTCCACGATAATTCGGCGGTGCTATCCGTAAACGCAATCCGGCCGGAATAGCGGATGTGCGGATCGGTGCTTTTAATAATGGTTTGTGCGGAGCATTGCAGGCTGATGGCAAGTATCGCCCAGCAAAAAAAATATTTGAACTTCATATTTGGAAAAAACGATTTATCTGTGGTGTCTAACTGATCTTTCTTACTTCAAATATACATAAGTTATCCCATCTCCTCCCCTGTCGGCATGTTCATCTTCCATACGGTCAACCTGCTCATATTTTTTAAGATATTGGCGTATCATTTTGCGTAAAATACCATCGCCTTTGCCATGGATGATCTTCAAATTGCCAAAACCCATCATCAATGCCCGGTCAAAAAGCCGCTCAATATTACTCAGGGCATCTTCGGTGCGCATGCCGCGTACATCTATCTCCGGGCTAAAACTGGCCATATCGCCTGTATTGCCGGCAAAACTCTTACGAATCTCTTTCGGTACCGATGATCTGGACACCTTTACAACCCGTTTCTTTTTAGCAACGGTGCGCAAATCGCCTATGGCTATTACCACACTGTCTTTAATGATCTCCATTACCTGGCCGGTGGTTTCACTGTCCGCCAGTTTTACCCAATCGCCCGGCTTAAGTTCTTCCTCGTCGGGCACAGGTTTAACTGTAACCGGTTTAACCGTATTTTTCTGCAGTTCGACATGCAAATTTTCGCGCAGGGTACGGGTTTTCTCCTTATCGGCGTTGCTGCTTTTTATTTCGGAGATGGTATTTTCAACCAGTTTATTCGCATTCAGGATAATGTTTTTAGCCTGGTCCTTTGCGTCGCGGATGAGCGCCTTTTTATTTTCCTCAAGATAGCTTTTCAGCTTTTCATTTTCGGCAAGCAGCGTATCTACCTGGCGCTGTTGTTTTTCCAGCTTCAGTTTGGTATCGTAAATTTCTTTTTTCTCGCGCTCCAGGTCAACCAGCAGCGTATCAACTTTTTTCTGACCTGCGCTTATTTTGTTTTTGGCCAGGTTGAGCACATTTTGCGGCAAGCCAATTTTAGTCGCAATTTCAAAAGCATACGAGCTGCCGGGTTTACCTACCTCCAGCATATAAAGCGGTTTCATTTCCACATTATTAAACAGCATCGAGGCGTTTTCGATCCCTTCGGTATGGCTGGCAAAAATCTTAAGGTTGGAGTAGTGCGTGGTCACCATTCCCTTTACTTTTTTGTTGTTTAACGATTCAAGCACCGCCTCGGCTATCGGCCCGCCAAACTGGGGATCGGTACCTGTACCAAATTCATCAATCAGCACCAGCGTTTTGCCATTTGCCTGCTCCACAAAATTCTTCATTTTGGATAGATGAGCACTATACGTACTCAGGTCACTTTCCAGCGACTGATCGTCGCCAATATCCACAAAAAGCTGCTTAAATACGCCCATTACGCTAGCCTCCGATGCCGAGATGAGCAAGCCGGCCTGCACCATCGTCTGCAAAAGGCCAACCGTTTTCATGCAGACCGATTTACCCCCGGCATTTGGACCCGATACTACTACTATGCGGGTGCTATCATCTATCTTAACATTTAAGGGTACAACCGTCTTTTTCTCCTTTTTAAAATTCAGGAACAAAAGCGGATGCCGCGCATTAACCAATTTAATAACAGCCTCGTTCACCAGTTGAGGCATTTCGCCTTCAATATCAATAGCAAACAAGGCCTTGGCGCGTACAAAATCCAGTTTGGTTAACAGGCTGTGGTACGATAATAAAAGCGGTACATAAGGCCGCAATTCATCAGTTAGTGCGGTTAATATTTTGATGATCTCCCTGCGGCGGTCAAACTCCAGGTCGCGTATTTTATTATTCAGGGAGAAAACTTCTTCTGGTTCGATATATACGGTTTGCCCTGATGCGGATTCATCATGAATAAAACCCTTTAACTTCCGCTTATTTTCGGCCAGTAACGGGATGCATAACCTGCCATCGCGAACGGTTAAGGAGCCGTCCGCAGTCCAGCCATTACTGCTGGCACTTTTAAAAACATGATCAATCTTTTTACGGGCCTCCTGCTCGGCCTTTGCTATGCCGGATGTAATATCCTGCAATTCGCGCGAAGCGTTTGGCCTTATTTTGCCTTTTTGATCAATCACCATATCAATTTTTTTGATGATGGCTTTTTCAATCGGCAAATGTTCAAACAAGGCCTCCAGGTTGGGGTAAAGTCCGGCCCGCTCATTAAAATAGGCAATTACAGCAAATACGGTAGTAAGCGATGCATGTACCTGGTAAAACTCTTCCTCACTTAAAAAAACACCTTCAATACGGGCTTTATTGGCCAGCGATTTGATGTCGAAAAAATGATGTATGGGTAAAGCAGCGTCGTTTTCGAGTATGTTTTTAAACTCGTTGGCCTGACCAAGGAATTTGGCTACCTGGTCGAAATTGTGCATCACCTGGATCTTGTCCACCATTTGGCGGCCCATATCGCTCAGGCAATGCGCTTTTATTAATTCCTTTACCTCGGTAAAACCCAGTTTATCAGTACTATTTTGGTCCGCGGACATTGTGTTGGTTATTCTGCTTAAATACAGCATTGTTAACGGAATCTGTTCGCGCTTTAAGATCATCAAGTATTTTATCGTACATAGCCTGCAATTCCAAGGGCTTGTTGGTATAATATTTAAGGCTTGTGCGGAATTGAACCGAGTCGATATGGTGCCTTTTAAAAAGCGCCAGGTATCTGCCGGTACCATATTTGTAAAGGGTATCCGGATTTTGCGAGGGTGTATTGTACATGCTGCCATCAATGATCAGCATATCGGTTAACACGCTCACCATTTCGTCGTGATTGATAACCTTACTGTTTGTTTTATCCTTGCAGGAGGATAAAATTATCATTACTAAAAAAAACAAGGTGATATATTTACGCATTCTGTAATTTAGCGGCTTAATAATTAGCCAAAATTACGGATAAATGAGCATTGCAGATAATATAAGGACCTTAAAAAAAGAAACTATACCAATAAATGTAAAATTGGTAGCAGTATCAAAAACAAAACCGATACCTGAGGTGCAGGAAGCTTATGATGCCGGACAGCGTGTATTTGGCGAAAACATGGTGCAGGAACTGATTGAGAAATACGAACAACTGCCCAAAGATATACAATGGCACCTGATAGGGCATTTACAAACCAATAAGGTAAAGTACATTGCGCCGTTTATCAGCATGATTGAATCGGTTGACAGTCTGAAACTTCTGCAGGAAATAAACAAACATGCCGAAAAGAATAAGCGGCTTATAGATTGCCTGTTGCAGATTTATATTGCCGATGAGGAAACCAAATTCGGGCTGGGTTTTGATGAGGCTATCGAGTTGCTTCGCTCGGATGAATTTCAGCAATTGAAAAATATCCGCATCCGCGGCCTCATGGGGATTGCTACCAATACCGACCGTGAAAAACAACTGAGGGACGAGTTTTACGAGTTAAAAACGTTTTTCGACGGCATGAAACAAAGCTTTTTCAGGAAAGATGATAAATTCGATACCTTATCAATGGGTATGTCGGCCGACTATAAGATAGCGATTGAACAGGGAAGCAATATGATCAGGCTGGGCAGCACTATTTTTGGTCAGCGGGTAATTAAGCACTGGAAGAATAATTGAGGGGAAAGCTAAAAGCTGAAAGACCGAAGCCAAAAGGCAAAGCTGAACATGGCGATTGAAGCTACCATGAACTATGATCCATCAACTATGAACAAACAGCAAATGACTAATGACACAATGACTAAATTACGTATAGCAAAAAAAGAAGATTGTCCGCGCCTGATGGAATTGGTGAATGAACTGGCCGTGTTTGAAAAAGCACCGGAAGAGGTTACGGTAACCTTAGAGGAATTTGAAGAGGCGGGATTTGGTAAGAAGCCGGTTTGGAAAGCGTTTGTTGCCGAAGTTGATGACTTTATAGTTGGCTTTGCGGTTTACTATATCCGTTATTCTACATGGAAAGGCTGCCGGATGTACCTGGAAGACCTGATCATCACCGAAGATATGCGCGGAAAAGGCGTAGGCAAATTATTGTTCGACCGATTGATTGTGGAGTGCCGCGAAATGGGCTTTAACGGCATGAGCTGGCAGGTGCTCGACTGGAATGAGCCAGCGATAAAATTTTACAAAAAATACGAGGCTAATATTGAAGCCGGTTGGCTAAACGGTTCGTTATCAAAAGAACAGCTTTTAACGTAAGTTGATTAAGTGAGTGGTTGATTGGGTTGAATAAGTTGATGTACCCTATTATATCTGCTAACCTAATCAACTTATTCCAACCCAATCAACTTATTCAACTCAATCCAACATAATCAACTTAAGAATAATGCTTATTTTCAAATTCGGAGGGGCATCGGTAAAGGATGCAGATGGTATAATTAACCTGGCCAATGTGGTTAAAAGGTTTGAGAGCGAACAGTTACTCATCGTGGTTTCGGCAATGGGCAAAACCACTAATGCCCTCGAAAAACTTACAAAGGCCTACGTTAATGGGGATGATGCTTTGCATGATATCTTCGAGGAGATAAAAAAATATCATTATGATATTATGTACCGGCTGTTTGAACCGCAGGACGCGGTATTTAATGAGGTTGCCAATACTTTTGTTGAAATTGACTGGACCATCGAAGATGAACCGCATGACGACTACGATTTCACCTATGATCAGATAGTTTCCATTGGCGAGCTGGTGTCCACACGCATCGTAAATGCTTATCTGAACAAAGCCGGCTTAAAAAGCCAATGGGTTGATGTACGCGGTTACGTGCATACCGACAACACTTACCGCGAGGGCGTAGTGCAATGGGACAAAACACGCGAGGCCATCAGCAAAGGCATCCCCGGGTTGCTACAAAAAAGTATTGTGGTTACACAAGGCTTTTTAGGCGGAACATCCGAAAACTTTACTACAACATTAGGTCGCGAAGGCTCGGATTATACAGCGTCTATATTCGCATCCTGTTTGGCTGCCGAATCCGTTACCACCTGGAAGGACGTACCCGGCATATTAAATGCCGACCCTAAATTTTTTGATGACACCGTTAAATTTGATGAGCTATCCTACACCGAGGCCATCGAAATGACCTATTACGGCGCCAGCGTTATCCACCCTAAAACAATCAAACCGCTGCAAAACGCCAAAATACCCCTGCTGGTTAAATCTTTTTACAACCCGGAGGCACCTGGTACCGTCATCAGCGAAAATGGCAGTAACCAGTTTTTAAAACCGGTTATCATACTGAAACAAAACCAGGTAATGATGTCGCTTTCGGCCCGGGATTATTCCTTTATTTCCGAAATTCACCTGAGTGACATTTTTAAAACATTTGCGCAAAACCAGGTAAAGGTGAATGTAATGCAAACATCGGCACTGAGTTTTACGGTTTGTTTTGATTATTACGAAGAGCGTTTTAAAAAGCTGTTGCAGGCATTGGGTACTGATTTTAAAGTAAAATACAATGATGGGCTTTCGTTAATCACCATCAGGCACTATACCCCCGCCTTCCTGGTTGACCTGAAAGCCGGCAAAACCATATTGCTGGAACAGTTGAGCAGGAATACCATTCAGTTGGTAACAAAGTAAAAATGATGTGAAAAAATGTTAAAGTAATGATGTATTATCATTTTTTAAATCGCAATGGGCTATATTAGCCCGGTACAGCCGGATAAATTCTATTTTATGAAGTTTTTGAATACTCTTTTTGCCACTTTAGTTTTTACCATAATATTTTATTTACCTGCATCGGCTCAAAATGATAATGGCGTTTTAAACCAGATAATGACTAAAACCGCCAAAGCCTACACCGACCTGCCGATTGAAAAAGTTTACCTGCATTTTGATAAGCCCTATTACGCTTTGGCCGATACCATGTGGTTTAAAGCCTATGTAACGGTCGACAATCATCAGCCATCGCCTATCAGTAAAATAATTTATGTAGATGTGATGGCGCCGCATGATTCACTGGTTACAGGTTTGAAACTCCAGGTAAAAAACGGTGTGGCCTGGGGTGGTATCCCGGTTTCGCAATACTCATTTAAAAAAGGAAACTACCGGGTTGTGGCTTATACCAATTTCATGAATAACAATGGCATCGCCTATTTCTTTAATAAAAATATAGTAATTGGCGATGCGATAAACAACCAGGTTTCGGCACAGGTATCGCTAAAGAGCGAGGTTTTAAACAAAACCTCAAAAATCTCGGCCAAAGTAATTTATAAGGACAACGATGGCAATCCGTACGCCGATAAAAAGGTAAGCTGGACCGTACTGCGCGATGATGAATCGATAGCCAAAGGCAAGGGTGTAACTGATAAGAATGGATTGATCGACATCAGTTTTATCAACCTGAAAAAACTTACGCTTGATTCTGCCAACATCGTTACAACGGTTGAAAATGGATCAGGGAGGCCGATAAGCAATTCTTTTTCTCTTAAATCTATCGCCAGGCCCAACGATATACAATTTTTTCCGGAGGGTGGGCAACTCATTGTGGGTGTACGCACAAAAATGGCGTTTAAAGCTATTACGCCTGACGGCCTGGGTATAGATGTTAAGGGAACCATTACCGACAATAATAATAACCTGGTGACAGAATTTTCATCGTCGCACCTCGGCATGGGGCTTTTTATACTAGCGCCCGAAGATGGCAAAACCTATACCGCCCACGTTACATTCGCCGACGGAACAACGGCGACTCCCGAAATGCCTAAAGTAGGCAGCGACGGCATCGACCTCAGTTTGGATAACAGTGACCCTAATGTACTGAATCTCAAACTCCAGGCCGACCAAGCATTTTTCAAAGACTTTGAAGGGAAGACTTTTTATATACTGGCAAAATCAAGCGGCGTAATTTATTTTGCAGCAAAAACTACGCTGCAGGCCTTGGTTTACAATGCATCCATCCCAAAAAGCAAATTCCCCACCGGTGTTGTGCAGGTAACCCTTTTTACCGATGATGGCGAACCCGTTACCGAACGAATAGCATTTATTCAGCATAACGACCAGTTGAAGCTTTCGGTAATATCCGATCAGCAAACTTATGACACGCGGCAGAAAGTTAAGCTGAACATATCAGCAAAAAATAACGACCAGCCTGATGAAGGAAATTTTTCGGTATCGGTAATTGACGAAACCAAAGTACCATATGATGAAAATGCAGAAACCACAATTTTAAGCAATTTGCTCCTGACATCGGATATTAAAGGGTATATCGAAAAGCCTAATTATTATTTCAACCATCCCGATGCAAAAACTGCTGCGGACTTAGATATACTGCTGCAAACACAGGGCTATCGTCGTTTTTCGTACGATGCCATTTTGAGCAACAAGCATGCGCCAGTCAACTTCCTGGCCGAACAGGGCATTAATATAAGCGGCACATTACGGGCGGGCAGCGGCATCCCCATTAATAACGGCAATGTCCGTTTGTCTATACCCGACAAAGGCTTCTCGGCCAATACGACTACCAACGCCGATGGCCGCTTTGTGTTTTCGAACATCGTTTTTGCAGATTCCGCTAAAGTAATTATAAGTGCCCGAAATAATCAAAGAGCCAGCGACCTGGTGCTATCGCTTGACGGAGAGCCGGCACAAGGTATACCTACCAACGTAGGCGATGCCGAAAAAGTAACTAATATCGATAGCGTATTGAGCGTTTATTTGAAAAACAGCAAAGTGCAATACAGCAATTTACACATGCTTAAAGAAGTTGTGATAAAGGAAAAACGAATTGTTAACGTATCGAGTCATAAAGATTACGGGAATTTAACCAGCCTGGGCGAAACACCTGATCACATCATAAAACCGCAGCAACTCGAAGGGTGCAACTCGCTGTTTGATTGTGTGCGGGCACTTGCTACCGGAATGACCTTTGAAAATGAAAACTTTTACGTTCAAAGGGATTTTAACCAGGGTAGAAAAATACCTGTACAAATTTTCGTAAAGGGTATGCCCGTTGATGCAAACTACCTTGCCAGCGTCGACCCAAAAAGTGTTGAATCGATCGAGATATTTTTAAAGGACGAATTGGGCCTGGTTAACAGTACCTATAATTCCAATGGTGCCATAGTAGTGAATTTGAAAAAGGTAGAAACGACCAAAATTAGTTTGGCGGAGCTAAAAAGCATGCTTCCGCAGCGCAACGAGATCACTTTTTTCCCTAAGGGATACGATCCGGTTAAAACTTTTTATTTACCGCGTTATACTGGCCCAAGGATAAGTCAGCCAAGCCAATTGGATACCCGTACCACTATTTACTGGAATCCGAATGTTGAAACTGATAAAACCGGAGCATCAACACTGGAATATTATAACGCCGACGGACAGGGCACTTACCGTGTCACCATTGAAGGAATTGACAAAGACGGCAACCTTGGCCGGCAGGTTTACCGGTATACAGTAAAGTAATTCTGTTGGAAGGTTAAAAAGTTGAAAGGTTGGAAAGTTTAACCCCTCTTAACTTTGCAACATTCCAACTTTACAACCTTCAAACGTTACAACATTACAACAACAAAACAATGAACAAACTAACCCCATTCCACATCGCTGTCCCGGTATATGACCTGGAAGAAGCGCGAAAATTTTACCGGGAAGTTTTAGGATGTGGTGAAGGCCGCAGCTCGGATATATGGACGGACTTTAATTTATATGGCCACCAGTTTGTTATTCATTTAAAACCGCGCCCTGCCGAAAAGCCCGAACATCACTTTAACCCCGTGGACGGGCACGATGTACCGGTACCGCATTATGGCGTGGTTTTGGAATGGGACGACTTTCAGGAGTTAGAAGCCCGCCTGCGCGAACACAAGGTAAAATTTGTAATAGAGCCCTATATCCGTTTCAAAGGCCTGCCCGGCGAACAGGCTACTATGTTTTTTCTTGATCCCTCGGGAAACGCCCTGGAGTTTAAATCATTTAAGGATTTGGGGCAATTGTTTGCGGTTTAGGCAACGCCTCGCAGCAAATTTGGGTATGTATTATTAAGTTTGATTGCGTTTATTACAATCAATCCGCAACACCCATAGTATGAACGAACCGGAAATTGAGCGATTAATCAGGATCAGTAAGGAGCATCCTTTAATGCCTGAAACCTATATTCCCTGGCAACAGGAAGTGGCCGATAACGATATTTTCTTACCCGAAATATTAACCTCATTGCACGGCCTCGAAATTTACGATATCCTTACCCCTGCTCAAAAGCTTGAACTCGGCCGCCACGAACTGGTACAGGTAATTGCATCCTATGCCTGGGGCGAGGGATTATTTTGCCTGTTTATGACCAGGCGCCTGCTTACTTTACCTGCCGACAATATTGAGCACCGTTTTTTAATCCGTGAAATGATAGAGGAACTGAGGCACCAGGAAATGTTTGGGCAGGCTATTGGCAGGATTAATGGCAGCCCCATCAAGCAATCCGGGATTCACAAATTCTTTGGCGAATTCAGCAACAAATACCTGCCGGCTGATTATTTATTTATGGGCAGCGTTTCGGTTGAACTGGTTACCGATGTTTATGGCAATTATGCCCGGAAGGCGTCGGATGTTTACCCTGTGATAAGAAAGATGTTCGACCTCCATAATATCGAAGAAGCACGGCATATCATTTTTACCAAAAGTCTCCTGAAAAATTATGCTGACAAGGCCGGATATATCAAGCGCACCCTATATAGTTATGTTATCCTGTTCAATATCCTGTTTGTGCGCACCATGTACGTCAAGAAAGAAATTTTTAAACGCATCGGAATCCAAAATCCTGATACTGTTTACAAAATCGCATCCCAAAACTTCAAAAAGAAATTTGCCGACAGGTGTATGAATGATATTATTGAATTTGTGGATGAATGGAAAGGATTTAACCTGCTAACACGCTGGGCCTGGCGCTGGATACTGGGGGCAAAGGTGTAAATTAGAGATTATTTGTTTTGTTGTTTTTTTTGAACTCATCAAGCCTTGCTACGTCATACCAGTCTTTTTCACGGTGAGTTAAAAGCTTCATCTTCCGTAAATAATCGTAATCAACAACATTTAACATGACACCGTTACCAATATCATGTGTGATCATTGTTTTCTCGGCTTCATCAAAGTTAATACTTGGGTGAACAACTGTTAAGCAGTCTATCGTATCGGGTGAATCACCTATCGTGCATTTGAAGATAGCAGTAAAATCTTCCGTTTTTATATCCTCTATCTCCTCCTCGGTATATTCCAAATCGAGAAGCACTTTATAAAATAAATCTCGGTTAGTATTTGTTGGGGCTAACCATATATCCATGTCCTGGGTAGTGCGGTTTACTCCATGAAAATTAAGTGCGACGCCACCAATGAGCATATATCTCACCTTATGACTTTGCATCGAAGTAAGGAAATTTACCGAAAACTGATCTTCAATATCAAACGCCATCGTACGAGTGGTAAATTTTAAATACCCTTTCCTTTGCCGCAGTTTGCCGGTTAAAGTTGAATTTAGTGCGCAATTTAAAACAATACCTCAAACGTTCCGAGTATGAAAGCCCGGCAAAAAACGCTCTTTGCTCCTCTTCATCCTCTTCCCATGATGTATTTATTTTAATTCGTCTCATTGCTTGATGATATTAAAAATCAGTTCGCAGATTTGGTACGTGTAACCCATGGTAAGTGTAACCCACCCCACAGTAGAGACGCAATGCATTGCGTCTCTACTGTGCCGATGTCCTTATAACGGTAATAATTCTTCTATATTTTCCACCTTCCCGGGCCTGCCATTTTTAAAGGCCTTGCGTGGGGTTAGGCCAAGCAGTTCAAACATCGCCATGTCGGTGTCAAATGATGGGTTGGGTGTGGTTAACAGTTTTTCGCCTGCAAAAATAGAATTTGCACCTGCCATAAAGCAAAATGCCTGCTCAACCAAACTCATTTCGGTACGTCCTGCCGAAAGGCGCACCACCGTTTTTGGCATGATGATGCGTGTGGTGGCAATCATCCTCACCATATCCCAAACCGACACACGCGGCTGATCAGCCAGGGGCGTTCCTGTTACCGGCACCAATGCATTTATCGGCACCGATTCTGGGTGCTTTGGCAGGTTCGAAAGTGTTTTCAACATCGAAATGCGGTCTTCCACCGTTTCGCCAAGGCCAATAATGCCCCCGCTGCAAACCGTAATTTTAGCCTTACGCACATGTTCAAGGGTCTTCAGGCGCTCATCATAGGTCCGGGTGGTTATAATGCGTTTATAGTCTTCTTCCGAAGTATCAAGGTTGTGGTTATAGGCATACAGTCCGGCATCTGCCAATCGTTGCGCCTGGCTCTCGGTAAGCATACCCAGCGTGCAGCAAACTTCCATGTCCAGCTCGTTTACAGCCTTAACCATGTCTATCACCTTATCAAAATCGCGGTTGTCACGTACTTCGCGCCAGGCCGCTCCCATGCATAGTCTTGAAGCACCGCCTGCCTTTGCCTTTTCAGCAGCAGCTATAACTTCATCCTTAGGCATTATAGCGTGTACATCAACCCCCGTATTATAACGCGCCGCCTGCGGGCAATAAGCGCAATCCTCGGGACAACCGCCTGTTTTTATGGAAATCAACGAGCTTATTTGTACTTCCGAATAGTCTTTATTTTCGCGATGCACGGTTGCTGCTTCATAAACCAGGTCCAATAGCGGCCTGTTATATATTTCAGCAATTTCTTCTTTCGTCCAGTTGTATCTTACTTCGGTCATTCTGTAATTATAAAATTGATATAGTAATAACTTTTAATTGCAAATTAATGTGGCGGCGGAACTGCGTGCCCCGGCAGCAAAAGCTTTGTGGCAAACCACAGGGGCAGTAAAAATCCCGCACAATCGGTAAAAGTAGTAATAATGATAGATGACGCCACAGCTGGGTCAATCCCTACCCTTTTTAGTACCAGCGGTATGGATGCACCGGTTAAACCGGCTACAATTAAATTGCCGGTCATAGCCAGGAACAAAACAAGCCCCAGCATAGGGTCCGAATCATAAAACAAAGCGATAAAGAACACGATGAGCCCGTTAGCCGCACCGTTGAGCATCCCTACCAAAAATTCTTTTATTACAGCATTGTAAGCCTGTTTATCCGTTAAATCGCTAAGCGAAATACGCCTTACGGTTACGGCCAGCGCCTGCGTGGCGGCGTTACCGCCCATACCCGCAATAATGGTCATATAGGCAGCCAAAATGGGCAGTTGCTCAACAGTTTTATCAAAATGCCTGATAACCGAGGCCGCAAGGTAGGCCGTTCCTAAGTTGATCACCAGCCAGGGCAAGCGGCTTTTAACAGCCTCTTTCCAGTTACCGCTCAATTCCTCATCTTCGGATACACCGGAGATCTTCAATATATCTTCGGTATTCTCCTGCTCCATTACGTCGATGATGTCATCTACCGTAATGCGGCCCAGCAGTTTCATGTTGTCGTCAACAACAGGTATAGTGGTGAGGTTATATTGCGAGATCAGGCTGGCAACATCTTCCTGGTCGAGGTCAGCTTTTACATAAACAAAATCAGTGTTCACGAGGTCGCGTACATGCGCCTCGGCTTTTGCTTTGATGATCGACTTCAACGAAATAATACCCTGCAGAATATCATGATCATCAACAACATAAACCGTATAAAACTCCTCCATTTCCTCCGACTGGCGAATGATTTCATCAAGGGCATCTTTTTTATCCAGATTGATGTTCACCTTGATGATCTGGGAGTTCATGATACCACCGGCAGTATCCTCATCGTATTTCAGCAGTGCACGGATATTCTCGGCATCCTCATGATCAAGGTCCTCCAAAATTTCCTGCTGCTCGTCTTCGTCGAGTTGCGAGATGATGTCGGTGGCATCGTCATAATCCAGTTCTTCAACAATCTCCGAACGCTTTTCAGGATCAAGGCCGATCAGAAGTTCGCCCGGGTCCTGTTCTTCGTGCATTTCCGAAATAACCTCGGAGGCAATGTCAGTCGGCAGGATATTGATGATCCTTTCCTTTGCCTCCTGCGGAAGCATTTCGAAGATCATAGCAATCTCCGAAGCATGATACTCTTTCAGAAGAATCTGTAATTCAGCATCATCGCCCTGAAGCGCGGTTTCAAACCGCAGCAGATCGGATTTATCTATTTCGAAAGACTGCATATGCGACTAAATTACATTTTATTTATTTGAAAAAATGTCAAATTGAACATTTGTTGAGCTTTCAATCTGAAAATGGGTTGATTTGAAAATTTGAAAATGGGGAAAATAAATTTTTGAATCAAAAGCTTGAAAAGCTGTCAGGAAGAATGGTCATATTTAACCCTTAAACCGGTTAGTTTATTGAATTTATCCAATGATTGATTCGCCTGTGTTTTCCGGATGGAAACCTGCACCCGGCAATCATTATCGAACTGCTGGCTGACAATTTCAATATTGTCCTCTTTAATAATCCGCATCACATCATTCATTTGAAGGTAATCAAATTGGATGGTGTAGATATCGTTTACGGTTTTTTGAATAACTACCGCCGCATTCAGCGCTTCTTCGGCTGCGGTTTTATAAGCGTTGATCAGCCCGGGTACACCCAAAAGTGTGCCGCCAAAATAACGGACGACGACTACGGCGATATTGGTCAGATCCCGTGAAAGCAGTGTATTGAGGATTGGTCTTCCAGCGGTACCGGAGGGCTCGCCGTCATCATTTACACGGAAAACGGATCGATCGATACCCAAACGCAGCGCGAAGCAATGATGATTTGCTTTGGTGTGTTCGGCTTTTAATTGCGTTATGATGTTTTTTAATTCGCTTTCGGCATTTATGGGGTAGGCGAACGCCAAAAACTTGCTCCCGCGATCGCGGAATATGCCCTCCGAGGGTTTTTCTATAGTACGATAAGTATCTTCAAAAAGCATTCAGCGATCAGGATTTTGCCATAATTACAACGGCAATAATAGCAATAACTATCCCGGCTTTGTTGAGCAAACTCAATTTTTCGCGGAAAATAATAAGGCCCGTTAAGGCGCCAACAACAATAACACCAATATTCATGGCTGAAAATACGGTGGAAGGTTGATCGGCAAGCGCCCGGTGTGCTTTTAAATAAAACAGGATGTTGCCAAAATTAGCTATACCTAAACCCCAGCCAATGAGGATATGCGGCCAGGAAAATTTCATTTTTTTGGTGGCGACCTGGTAAATTAAACCGATAAGCGAAAACGCGAAGGCCATTGTAAAAACATAAAACAGCGACGTATTATAACTGACCGTTTTGATGATGGCTATTTGTTTAAAAAGCACATCGATAACACCAAAACCGGCAAAAACCATCAACAGGTATATCCACGCATTGGCGTTAGTGCGCTTTTGCACACCGCTTCCCTGCTGCCAGGGAATGGTGCAAACAATAGCGGCTAAACCTAATAATATGCCGATTATTTTAAGCGAAGTAGGTTTTTCGTTAAAAAGCAAAAATGCCGCAATAACCGGGATCACCAGCGACAGCCGCTGAGCCACATCTGTACGTACAATACCCGAAACTTTTACCGAAACGCTGAGTAAAACAAATACCAGTGGTAACAGTAAACCTAAAAGCAGGTAGATACCTATCGGGGCCGAAGTAAGATGCCCAAATTGCGGTTTCAACAAGATCCAGCTAAGTAAAATAGCGGTGGAGTAATTCCAAACTATTGCCTGGTAAACATCTATCTGATACCGTTTAGCCAGTTTAAGCATGATAGAAACAGCCAGGCTGCAACCGATACTTAGGAATATGTAGAGCATTTTTTGATTCGGGTTTATTTTTATGATGTTGATTAAGACGCAAGGGGAACGTAATCTTAGTCAAATTTGGGTTCAAGCGTTAAGCAAAAATAATAATTTATCGGTTCCAACAGCATATTCACCACCGTTTGTTCCGGCAATTTCGGGAGCCTTTATGCCCTCTCTTAAATTAACAGTTCCTGTAAAAATACGTGCTTCGTCCCAGAGACCGGCATCAATAAAAGTTTTCAGCGTGTGCGCGCCGCCCTCAATAATAACCGATTGTATATCCTGCAGGTATAACTGGAACAAAATGTATTGCGGCACATACCGGTCAAAGTCCTCAAGGGCAATATACTTTATATTACTTTCAACATCTGTTTTAATTTCGTTAAACACCAATGTTTCAACCGACTGGTCAAATAAGTTTAAGGATCGGCTTAACTCCAGCCGCCTGTCTATCACCACCCTTTTCGGAACCTTACCGCTAGCGTACCTCACGTTTAATTGCGGATTATCAATGGCTGCTGTGTTTTTACCCACTAAAATGGCATCTTCCTCGCCCCGCCATTGATGTACCAGTTTACGTGATTCGGCGCCGGTGATCCATAATTGTGAATTATCCGCCGGCGCAAAAAAGCCATCGGCCGTTTGGGCCCATTTAAGTATCACATAGGGGCGATGTTTTTGCACACGGGTAAAAAAACGACGGTTGAGCCATTGGCATTCCTTCTCCAAAACCCCGATGACAACTTCAACACCTGCAGCCGTTAACTTATCTATCCCTTTACCATTTACCTGGTCAAACGGGTCGCGGCAGCCAACCACTACTTTGGGGATTTGATGCTTAATGATCAGATCGGCACATGGCGGTGTTTTGCCGTAATGAGCGCAGGGCTCCAGCGAAACATATATAGTTGATTGCTTCAACAGGTCGGCTGCATCTTCAAACTGCCTAATTACCGAGTTAATTGCGTTTACTTCGGCATGAGCTTCGCCGTATTTATGGTGATAGCCCTCTCCTATTATTTTATCGTTATGCACCACAACGGCGCCCACCATCGGGTTCGGGCTCACGTAGCCGATACCTAAGGCGGCAAGTTCGAGGCAGCGCTGCATATATTTTTCGTGCTGAAGCATGCTGCAAAAGTAGCTTTTATGTTACTTTGTTGGATGAAAACCATAAAGGATGTTTTTGCCGATTTTAAAAAGGGACTTGAAACCCTGTATGAAGCCAATGAAACAGAAGCCATAACCCTTTTGGCTGTCAGCGAAATATCCGGTTTTTCCAAGGCAAAAATCAAAGCGTTTCCTGAAACAGAATTATCGGAACAACAAATAAATAGCCTGGATGATACCCTGAATCAGCTTAAAACCGGCAAGCCCATCCAGTATATTTTAGGAACAACCGAATTTTACGGATTACCTTTTAAAGTAAATCCCGCGGTATTGATTCCCCGGCCGGAAACCGAAGAACTGGTGGAATGGGTGATTTCGTCAGCGGGCAGTGGTGAGTGGGGAGTAGTGAATGGTGAGTTGGCGGTGCGCAATATTTTAGATATCGGCACCGGCAGCGGTTGTATCGCCATCAGCTTGAAAAAGAATTTACCGCAATTTGAGGTTTCTGCAATAGATATTTCAGCAGACGCCCTTCAAACCGCACGGAGTAACGCTCTATTAAACAGTACAAATATTGATTTTATCGAAGCGGACATCCTCACCTCCCAGTCTCAAATCTCTAATCTCAAATCTCAAATCTCAATTATCGTCAGCAATCCCCCCTACGTTACCCTGCACGATAAAACACAAATGCACTCCAACGTAACCGATTTTGAACCACACACGGCGCTTTTTGTGCCCGAAGATGACCCGCTGATTTTTTATAAAGCTATTGCTGATTTTGCTATAAAAAACTTAAGCCCTGGAGGCATGCTGTTTTTTGAGATTAATGAAAACTATGGCAAACAAACCGTTGACCTTTTGACCAATAAAGGCTTCAAAAATATTGAAGTACGGAAAGATATGAGTGACAGGGACAGGATGGTGAAAGCTATAGGTTTTAGTGGCAGTGGCAGGTTTTAGTAGCAGTTAATCTTTTAGCGGCAGTAGCAGATCTCAGCGGCAGTAATGCCACTTCCAGTGAGCACGAAAGACGTCCCGCTAAAACTTATCGATACTACCTCTTTATAGCTGCCACTAAAACCTGCCACTGCTACTTTTTTACGAACGTGGGTGAAACTGTATAATAGTCCCCTTCAAATACTCCCTGTCCAAATGTGTATAAATCTCGGTGGTGGTAATACTTTCATGCCCTAGCATTTCCTGTACGGCCCTCAGGTCGGCGCCGCCTTCAACCAGGTGGGTGGCAAACGAATGCCGGAAAGTATGCGGACTGATGGTTTTGTTTATCCCCGCCAGTTCGGCTACCTGCTTAATGAGCATAAAAATATAAACCCTGCTTAACCGCGATCCTCTCCGGTTTAAAAAAACCAGGTCCTCCTCTCCTTTTTTTATCGGGATATGCACCCGGATGTTTTCGATCCAAATTTTCAATGCCTTAACAGCCGATCCGCCAATGGGCACCAGGCGTTCCTTGTTTCCTTTGCCGGTTACTTTGATGAATTCGATGTCGAGGTATAAATTCGACAATTTGAGCTCGGTCAACTCCGAGACACGCAACCCGCAACCGTACAAAACTTCGAGGATAGCCTTGTTGCGGCCGCCTTCGGGTTTTGACAGATCGATGGCATCGATCATTTTATTGATGTCTACGTAGCTTAAGGTATCCGGCAGTTTGCGCGTAATTTTAGGCGATTCAAGCAATTCGGAGGGATCGCTGGCAATCATATCCTCCATCAGCAGGTATTTATAAAATGCTTTAACACCCGATAATATCCTGGCTTGCGACGATGGGATCATCCCCAAATCAATAATCCAAACGATAAACTGGCGCAGATGGGTTAAGGTAATCGTTTCGGGTTGAAGCTTTGTGGGCTGACTGTCAGCAAACTGGTATAGCTTTTCAATATCCCGGCTGTAGGCCTCGATGGAGTTTGCTGAAAGCGACCTTTCCAATTTTAAATAAGCCCTGAAACCTTTTATCGCCGACCGCCAATCCAAGTTGATTTATTTTAATGTTTTTCTTTAAGTTTGAAGTGATGAAGATACAAATAATAAACGGCCCAAATTTAAACCTGCTCGGCGTCCGCGAAAAATCTATTTATGGCGATACCGGTTTTGAAACATACCTGGAAGCTCTCCGCAAACGTTATCCTGAAATAGATATCGACTATTACCAGAGCAACGTGGAAGGCGAAATCATCAATAAAATACATGAGGTGGGTTTCAGCTACGATGGTATTGTTTTAAATGCGGGCGCTTATACGCACACATCCATTGCCATTGCCGATGCCATTGCAGCCGTTAAAACACCTGTTATTGAAGTTCACATATCAAATGTTTATAAACGCGAAGAATTCAGGCACAGTTCCATGCTGGCTGCCAGCTGTAAGGGCGTAATCGCCGGTTTCGGCATGGATTCATACCACCTGGCTATCGAAAGTCTGTTAGTTTAAAAATTTTAAAATCAGCCGCCGGAAAATCAGGAAATGAGGCTTTTCTTCATTGGTCGCCGGCCCTCAATTAAAAAATATGCGCAAACTATTCAAATACCTGCCGTTACTATTGCTACCAGTCGCAATATTATTTTCGACGGATGCCTTTGCCCAGTCAAAAGACAAAAAAGAGCTGACTAAAAAACGGGATGCTGCCAGGCATGCGTTGCGTAAGCGCGATTCGCTGATGCGGTCATTAAACCGCACGGATACGTCCATTAACAGCAAACTGCAGCGGATTGAACAATATATTACCACTTTTAACCAGATTAAAAACAACCTTGCCGACGGGCTCGACACTACAGATATTAGTGAGGGCCTGCCACCTGTAATGAGGCGGCTGGATAAAATTGGCACGGTGGTAAATACGCGTAAATTGGGCACGCTACGGTATCTTGCCATTTTGCGCGACAACCTGGACCGGATGGAAAATGACCTGGACGGATGGCAATCGGATCTGCAAGACATTAACACCAAGCTGGTGCAAAACCAAACCGATCTGAATAAATTTGCAAAGGACACGTTGCTAAAAGCTGAGCCGACGGACAGTTTATTAAAAAATGCACTCTTCGTGCAGAAAAAGACGATTTGGCGTTTGTGGCATAAAGTTGATTCGGCAAACAGAAAAACACTGTTAAAGGTAAATTTGCTGCAGGATCAAACCTCCATAGCCTACACCAAAACCCTTGATGAGACTGACCAGATCGATTCAAAAATCAAGGACTTCGCCATGAAAGCTATCGCGGGCGAGTCAAGTTATATATGGTCGCCCGATGCCAAATACAATAATTTCCAGGGGCCCGTAAAAAGCACCGTCAGGCTCGACACATTGCTTTTTAACTTTTTTATTAAAAATGAAACCATCATACATTTGCTGGGGTTCGCATTTTTTATAGTTGTATTCAGTATTATCATCTATAATCGGTCAAGGGCTTTAAAAAACAAAGACACTGCTGCTGAAATTTGTAAGGAAGCCGATTATGTATGCCGGTGGCCCATATTGTCGCCTTTGTTGGTGGCAACTTCCATCACTCCCTATTTTTATAATCATCCGCCTACTATATTTTTAGAGATATTCTTTTTGATATCGGTCATTTTATCGCTTATTATTATCAAACGGGATATACCGAAAACCGCCTATAGCTTTTTGATGCTGCTGTTCGTTTTGGCCATATTTTACGCACTAAGCAACCTCCTGATCGAAATTTCAAATATCGACCGTTACTTTATCTTCCTATTAGGTATCGTAGCAATATACGGTGGTATAACCTTCTATAAAAAGGTAAAAAAATCCCCCGGCGATCATTTACCAAACACAACCCTCGTGCTTTCCATATTTATCGGTCTGGAAATTTTATCCGTGGTGTTAAACGTAACTGGCAGGTTCAGCCTGGCAAAAATCATAGGGGTTACAGCGGTCTTTAATCTTTGGCTTTTAATCACCTTCTACCTGGTTATCAATATTATTATACAAGCCGTGTTCCTGCATTTTCAGCATAAAAAAGGCAGTAACAGTATCATCAACTGGTTTGATTATAACCTGGTACAAAAAAAGTTCAGAGGTACGTTGTTGCTGATCACTTCGCTGCTATGGCTTTTCTCCATGCTGCAAAATTTAAATCTTGATGATTGGGCCAAGGACAATATCGGCGATCTTCTAAATCAGTCGCAGGCAATTGGAAGCGCCTCGTTCACCTTTGGGGGCTTCGTCATCTTTGTCCTGGTCATCTGGCTATCGTCAATCGTATCCAAAATCATCAGCTACTTTTATGATGTTTCGGCACAACGCACAACCGACCTTTCGATCCAAAAAAGGAAAAACCGTACCTCGGTGCTCGTTATCCGGATGGCGGTTTTCACTATCGGGTTTTTGCTTGCTGTAGCGGCATCAAACTTCCCGCTGGATAAACTGACCATTATCATCAGTGCCTTTGGCGTGGGCATAGGCTTTGGCCTGCAAAATATTGTAAACAACCTGGTATCGGGACTAATACTTGCTTTTGAAAAACCAATAAATATTGGCGACATCATACAGGTTGACGGGCATATGGGCACCATGAAAGAAATAGGCATCCGCTCAAGCAGAGTGGTAACAGGCGATGGTTCCGAAGTAATTATTCCCAATGGCGACCTTATCTCGCACCAGGTAACAAACTGGACGCTGAGCAACAGCAACCGCCAGATTGAGTTAAGGGTGATAACCGCTTATGGGGTTGATATAAACAAAACCAAAGATTTGTTTAAAAGTCTGCTCTCTAATCGCAATGATATTATGACCAGCCCTGCCCCATCTGTATTTGTAAACAATATCAGCGAAAGCGCTGTGGAGTTTAAAATATTGTTTTGGGAACCCGATATCAGCACCACAGCCTCGTTGAAAAGCCAGATCTTGTCGGAGATCTACCAAGCCATCGACAAGGAAGGTGTCCAGCTCCCATCGACCCAAAAAGATATTTTTGTTCATTTTCCCGAAGGTGTTCCCCTGGCTAATCCCGAGAAAAATGCCGACAAAAAAAGTAAAGATTAGCGATACATCAATTTTGTTAAAAGGGTTAACATGGGTTAACATAATTCATGTTAACCCAAAATAACTAATTGATAATAAGTAATTTAAAATATAACAGGGTTAACATGGGTTAACACTACTTGTCGATTTCAGACCTCAAGATTCAAAAAAGATTACAGAAAATCAGCCGGATCAAGGTCGGTAAAGTGCCTTTTCTTTTTGATGAAGAAATCCCAAACAATACTGCCTTTATACATGCCTTTTTCGGCATTGGGGGCGTGTTTATTTGCGAACTTCCTCGCTTTGGGTCGCTGCGATTTTTTAAATAAACCAAGGAAGAAATTTTGATGGGCGCGGCTAACCGCCCATGCATCTTTACGTTTACCCTCACTTAAAAAACGGAACAGGGCTAAAAGGTCCATCCAAATGCGGACGCAAATGGTAAAAACGGCTCTCCAAAAGGGCAGGTTATTTTGCAGCAATAACAGGTTGTTGCGGAAATTGAGGAAGGTTTTAAAAGGATTTTCGACATTAAGCGTGCCGCCGCCCAGGTGAAATACGGTTGATTCGGCACAGTACATTACTTTGTAACCCATATTTTTTAGGCGCCAGCAAAGATCAATCTCTTCCATATGCGCAAAAAAGCGATCATCGAAGCCGCCTGCCTCATCCCAGCAATGTTTTTTTACAAACATAGCTGCACCCGTGGCCCAAAACACTTCTTTTGATTGCTGGTATTGGCCATTATCGGCTTCAATCTCATAAAACATCCTTCCCTGGCAAAAAGGATAGCCAAATTCGTCGATAAAACCGCCTGCAGCCCCGGCATGTTCAAAATGATCTTTTTGATTAAACGCCATAATCTTAGGCGCAGCAGCAGCTATTAAAGGATCGCTTTCCATTAATTCAATAACAGGCGCAATCCATCCCGGTGAAACTTCAACATCCGAGTTTAGCAGAATAAAATAATCAGCTTCAACCTGCGCCAATACTTTATTGTAGCCCCCGGTAAAACCATAGTTCTGATCGTTTTCGATGATCTTTACCGAGGGATATTCGGCTTTTAAAAAAGCAACTGAGCCATCGGTAGATGCATTATCGCCCACAATAATATCCAGGTTAGGCCAGGTTGATGACAACACAGAAGGAAGAAATTGGCGGAGGTATTTAATGCCGTTCCAATTTAAAATAACTATGGCTACTTTTTTTTCGCTCATTGGTTCACTTGTTCATTAGATTATTAGTACCCGGCTGGCTGGGTAGGCGAACCATCAAAACAGCATTAAATTTAAAGATCATATCCGAATAAAAACGTCCTATAAATAATAAACTAAATTTCAAACCAATGTAAATACACCTTTTTTCAATCATAACCCGATAAACTCACACCAATAAACCAGATAACAATTGAACTATCAACCCAATGAACTAATGAACTACTGAACCAATGAACTAAACCGGGGGTTTAATTTTCCATCTCCGGTGCGACCATAGCCAGTATTCGGGTTTCTCGTTAATTAGCGATTCCAGGTATTTTACATGTATCTCGGTAATCTCGTAAGGTTTTGTCTCCTTAGGCTCCTCAACCAAAGGCACAAAGGTATAAGTATAATAGCCACGTTTTACCACGTCGATGCGGTAAAATATCACAACGCAGTCAACCACTTTGGTTAATTTTTCGATACCTAAAAAAACAGCGGTTTGCTGGTTTAAAAATGTGGTGAAGTATTTAGCATCCTCGCGGGTTGGTGTTTGATCTGATGCCAGTACTGTAAACGTCAATTCGTTTTTAAACTCGATCATCTTGCGGAGCGTTTGCCGCATCGAGATCATGGTGGCCCCAAAGCGTGAGCGTGTTTTGTTAAAAAAGCCGGTAAACACCTCGTTCGATTGCGGCTTGTAGACGATCATCCTCTTTTTCTCTGTTAAAAAGCCAAAGCTTAAACAGGCCATCTCCCAGTTACCGTAGTGCCCGGCAGCGGCAAGGATACTTTTCCCTTTGCTGAAATAATGTTCCATTATTTCGGGATTGGTACATACCATCCGTTTGTGAACCGATTTTGCCG
>Ga0068855_100001026_pt1 | contig 34816 bp, 32 predicted proteins | sample KBSCornC52_FD_66592 | JGI IMG/M metagenome (GOLD analysis project Ga0068855, IMG submission 66592) | Corn rhizosphere microbial communities from Kellogg Biological Station, Michigan, USA - KBS Corn C5-2 | ecosystem: Host-associated > Plants > Roots > Rhizosphere > Soil ...
GACCCGCCGCCGGATTTCGCGACCCTTGCGAAGTCGATGGGCTGGTATGCCGAAGGGCCGATCGACCAGCCCAAGGACATCGCCGGTGCGCTCAAGCGCGCCATCGCGAAGGTGAAGGCGGGCCAGCCGGCGCTGCTCGACACCATCACGCAGAAAAGATGAAGATGATGCTGTGCATTTCCCTCAAAGGCGCTGCCTGAGCAGGACGCCGCCTCAAGGAAAACCATGCGCCCGTTGCACCTGTCGATCGCCACCACCGACTACGACCACTTCCGCGACATGCGGACGGGGGTCGTCAAGGCCGAGGGCATCGACCTCAACTGGTCCAACCTCGGCCACCACGAGTGTTTCGCGCGCTTCACGGCGAACCGCGAATTCCACCTCGCCGAGCTCTCGTTCGCGAAGTTCGCCACGCAGGTGACTCGGCCTGACAGCGACATCATCGGGCTGCCGGTGATCTGCTCGCGGCTGTTTCGCTTCAGCTCGTTCTACGTCAACCGCAAGAGTGGCATCAAGAGCGTCGCCGACCTGGCCGGCAGGAAGGTCGGTTCACCCGAATGGGCGCACTCGGCCGCGGTCTACATGCGCGGCTGGATGCACAACGACATGGGCGTGCGCCTGTCCGACGTGCACTGGTACCAGGCCGGCGCGAATTCGCCGGGCCGGGTCGAAAAGGTCGAAATCAACCTGCCGCGAGGGGTACGCCTGACGCGCGTGGCCGACAAGTCGCTGAGCCAGATGCTGGCCTCAGGCGAAATCGACTGCGCCATCATCGCGCGGCCTCCGACCTGCTTCCTCGAGGGCCATCCCGATGTCGTGCGCCTGTTTCCCGACTTCCTCGACATGGAAGAGGCGTACTACGAGCGCACCAAGGTGTGGCCGATCATGCACATCATCGCGATGCAGAAAAAAATCCTGCACGACAACCCCTGGGTCGCGCGCAACCTGCTCAATGCGTTCCAGGAGTCCAAGCGGCGCAGCATCGAGCGCCTGCTCGACCCGGCGGTGTCGCGTTACCCGCTGGCCTGGCTGCCGAGTTACGCGCGCAAGATGCGCGACCGCTTCGGCGGCGATCCCTTTCCCTATGGCATCGAGGAAAACCGCGCCACCTGGGAGCAGATGGCGCTGTACACCTTCCAGCAGGGCATCGCGCACCGGCAGTTCACGCCCGAAGAAATCTTTCCCGCCGGCATCATGACCAGCGTCATCATTTGAGGTGCAGTCGATGTTGCAAGGGGCAGTCAGCATGAAGCCTAACGTTGGCGTCATCGGGGCCGGCCGCATGGGCGCGCCCATCATCGGGCACCTGGTGCGCAAGGGCTTCGCGACGCGGGCCTGCGACCTGAACCCGGCGCGCCAGGAGGTGGTCACTGGCCACGGCGCGCAGTGGGCCGAGAGCGCCGCCGTCATGGCGCCCGCCTGCGAGGTGATCCTGGTGTGCGTCGGCTTCGATGCCGAGGTACGCGCCTTGCTCGCAGAGGACGGCGAACTGGCCTCGCTGCGCGAAGGCAGCATCGTCGCCGTCCTCAGCACCATCCATCCCGACACGGTGAAGGAGCTCGCCGCGCAGGCGCAGACGCGCGGCGTGCACGTGGTGGACTCGACGGTTTGCCGCGGCGGCGAAGCGGCCGATAACGGCACGCTGCTGTCGTTCGTCGGCGGCAGTGCCGAAGTCGTGGAGCAATTGACGCCGGTGCTCAAAGCCTACTCAGCCGATGTGGTGCATACGGGCGGCGTGGGCACCGCTCAGGTGGCCAAGGCCGTCAACAACCTGATCTTGTGGGCTTGCCTGGTGGCGGACCACGAGGGGCTGGCGCTCGCGCAGCATTACGGCGCCGACATCGAAGCCTTGCGCAAGGCGCTGCTGATCTCCAGCTGCACCAATGGTCCCTTGGAAAAATGGGGGACCCAGACGATGGCCTGGGCCGAGGATGACATGGTCATCGTCGGCGAAATGGCCGCGAAGGCGGGCATCGCCCTGCCGCAAGCCGGCTTGAACCGCGAGGTGTGCCGCGCACTCAAACCCAAACGCTATCAACTGGAAAAGTATGGACGCTAAAACCAAACCCGCGGCGGCAGTGCCCGCCGAAGCCGCGACCGGGAACGAGTCGCACTATCACAGCAAGAAGGACCGCGTGTTCGTGCGCGGCATCCAAGGCCAGTACAGCCTGAAGGACGAGCTTGCCAAGCTGCGCGCGATGCCGCGCGTGCGCAAGGGCTCGGAGATCAAGTTCAACGACGGCCCGCAGACATTCAGTCGGCATTACGTGGAGCCCAAGGACGGCATCACGCAGCTGTTTCACCTGCACATCGAGGAGTACGGCCCGGGCGGCAAATCGCAGAAGCACGGCCACGTCAACGAGGCCGCGTTCTACATCCTGGACGGCGAAGGCTACGAAATCCACGACGGCGTGCGCTACGACTGGAAGGCGGGCGACATCGCCATCGTGCACAACAACTGCGTGCACCAGCACTTCAACGCCAGCAACACCAAGCCGGCGCGTGCGCTGGTGATCAAGACCAAGCCGATGTACATGTTCATGAACATGCTGTTCCAGCAGCAGGTCGAGCCCCGGCCGACGACGCCGGCCCCCGGTGGCGAGAACTTCCGCGTGCGCGAGGCGGAAGACAACTTCAACCACCTCGACTGAACCAGGAGAACCGATATGGCATGGAGTGAAGCCAAGGCGTGGCTGCAAGGCAGCGCGCACCAGAACCTGTACCAGCAACTGCTGGACGATGCCGCCACCGCGCCGGCACGCAACAAGAAACGCAAGAAGATCGTCACCCCGGCCGACATGCCGTGGGAGCTGTCGCGCCAGGGCATCCTGAAGCACCTGCTCAACGAAGGCATGAACACGCGCATGGAAACGGTGGATGCCTACATGCAGATCATTCCGCCGGGCAGCCGCTCGGGCAAGCACCGCCAGTTGGCGGAGGAATGCCTTTATGTGCTGGAAGGGCGCGGCTACGACCTGCACCAGGATTGCGACGTGGAGATCACCGACACCTACCACTGGACGCCGCAAAAGGATGTGAAGCGCTTCGAGTGGGAGGCGGGTGACGTGATCTACGTTCCGCCGAACACGATTACCCAGCATTTCAACGCGAGCCCGGATCGGCCGGTTCGCCTCATCTCGGCTGTGAACCGGATCTTCAAGGCCAGCGGCCTGAACGACCTGGAGCAGCTGGAAGACGCGCCGGAGTACCGGCCCAACGTCGTCTTGACCGCCGAACTCGTGGCCCAGTACCTGGGCCGCACCGTGAAGACTCCCCAACCGGCCTGAAGCGCCACGCAAGTCATCGTTATGAACCAGAGCAACAGTACCAGCGCGCTCGTCTCCGACGCAGTCGCCAAGAAATTCGAAACCGAAAAAGAGACCCCGTACACCCGCTGGGTGGCATCCGAGGGCTTGGACATCCTCGATGCGATGTACGTGGCCGACCTGCACACCGTGCCGCTCAAGCCCTGGCCCCGCCGCGGCGGCCGCGGCGTGTACCTGAATCACGATGCCTCGCGCACCTCCAACGATTGCTACGTGTGCGAGATCCCGCCCGGCAAGCAGCTCGCCCCGCAGCGCCAGCTATTCGAGGAAATGATCTACGTGCTCGACGGACGCGGCTCCACCACGGTCTGGAACGACGCGGGCAAGAAGGTCAGCTTCGAGTGGAAGGCCGGCGCGATCTTTGCCATCCCGCTGAACGCGCATCACCAGCACTTCAACGGCTCGGGCAAGGAGCCGGCGCGATTCGTCGCCGTCACCAACGGGCCGGTGATCATCAATTCGTTCAGCGACACCGATTTCGTGTTTGGCACGCAGCACGACTTCAAGGGCCGATTCGCGGGCGAGAGCGATTACTTCGCCAACAAAGGCGAGCAGAAAGGCCTTTTGCTCGATACGAATTTCGTGGCGGATGCGATCAACCTGCCGCTGATTCCGGCCAAGGAGCGCGGCGCCGGCGGGGGCCATATCCGCTTCAACATGGCCAAGGGCAGCATGAACAGCCACATCTCGCAGTTCCCGATCGGCACCTACAAGAAGGCCCACATGCACGGCCCGGGCGCCCACGTGATCATCCTGAGCGGTGAGGGCTTCAGCCTGATGTGGCCCGAAGGCGAGGAGCCGAAGCGATTCGAGTGGAAGGAAGGCACGATGATCGTGCCGCCCAACATGTGGTTTCACCAGCATTTCAATACCGGCACCACGCCCGCGCGCTACCTGGCGTTCAAGGCCGAAGGCGTCGCCGTCCGCAACGCGCAAGGCGTTCCCAAGGCCTGGATCAGCCGGCGCGTGGGCGGCCACCAGATCGACTATGCCGACGAATCGCCCGTCATTCGCCAGAGCTTCTCGGCGGCCCTCGCAAGGGTCGGGCTGGCCCCGAAAATGGAAGAGGCTTACGAGGCGGAATTGGCTGATCTGCCGCCTGCTCGAAATCGATAGTGCGGGCGCGCAACACATAGTGCGGACCCGCATTGACACTGTGGCGGGCCATCCTTAGAGTGACTTCGTTCTTGTTAGTGGACTATTGTCCCGCATAGCGGAACGAAGTGATAAAGATTAATGGGCTGCGCACCCACACTTGGAGACCAAAGAATGAACTTGAAGAAACTTCCCCTCGCTGTCGCAATTGGCGCGGCGCTCATCGGCTCCGCTGCGTTCGCGCAAGACGAAGAGGGCCCGGCCAAAGGGAATTCCCTGCAGCTGTACGGCAAGCTGTATCCCTATTTCCTGCATGAAAAGGGCTCGGGACCGAGCGCTGTCGGCACGCCGGTGTCCACGTTGGCTGGCACACCGACGGGTACGCTGGGCTCATCCGGTATCAACGGCATGTCGGCCGGCAACTCGCGTTGGGGCCTGCGTGGCACGGAAGACATGGGCGGCGGCAACCTGGCTATCTTCCAGCTGGAAAGCCAGGTCAAGGTCGACGACGGTACCGGTGCCGGGCCCGGCCTGCTCTTTAACCGCAACACCTATGTCGGCCTCGAAGGCCACTGGGGCGAGGTGAAGCTCGGCAACCACGACACCATCTTCAAGGAATACGGCGACACCATCGGTTTCCTGGGCCTCTCCAGCGGAACCTTCATGTCGACCAGCAACGTGCTGCGCAAGACCGGTTTCGGCACGAGTGGCGCGTCGAGCTTCCACCTGCGCCGTGCCAACTCGGTTATCTACGAAACGCCCGAAATCGCCGGTTTCACCGGTGGACTGCAGTGGTCCACCAATGAGGACCCTTCGACCTCCCTCCACCAGGGGAAGGTCTACTCGATGGGCGTGAAATGGGACAACGGCCCGTTCTACGTCGCGCTGGCCCATGAAATTCACAAGGACCTGTTCGGCGGCTCCGCCAATGCGCCCTCGGCGCAGCGTAACAACGCCGCCGCGGATCCCACGCATTCCAACGACAAGGCCACGCAATTCACGGTGGAGTGGCGGCCCGCCAAGCAGCACAAGTTCGAATTCGACGCTATCCGCAAGGAGTACGACGAGAACGCAACGGTGGCCGGCCGGTTCCAGAACTATCACAACATGGCTTACCTGCTGGCCACGGAAAGCCGCTGGGGCGACAAGTGGCGCACTTCCGCTCACATCGTGATGTCGAAGGCCGGCAGCTGCACCCGAGTTGCTGCGGCTTGTACGACGGATGGGCTGGAAGGCAAGCAGATCACACTGGGCGGCGCGTACTACTTCAGCAAGCGCACCTACGTTTGGTCGGCTGTGAGCCGCCTCATCAATGGCAAGTCCGCGCGCTACAACAACAACGAAATCGACTCGGCCCCCAACCCCGGCGAAGACATCAACCACTTCGCAATCGGTATCTCGCACAGCTTCTAAAATGCGCGAAGCGGCCGGGTGCATTCCGCGCCCGGCCGCTTTTTCTTTGGGCGAACGATCGATATGACTCAGGGTGCGAGCGTGGATTCAGTGCGGCGCCGGTTGTTTCTGGCTGCCTCGCTGACGCCTTTGATAGCGACCGATGCGTGGGGCCAGGACGCGGCAGCTCGCAATCGCGACTTCTACATGTACAAGGGCGCGGACCGCGAGGCCAAGCTGCTCGAAGGCGCGAAGAAAGAAGGCACGGTCAGCATCTATACCTCGCTGAACACGCGCGATTCCGGCCCGATCACCGAAGCATTCGAGAAGAAATACGGCGTTAAGACGGCGCTGTGGCGCTCGAGCTCCGAGAAGGTGCTGCAGCGCGCAGTGACCGAGGCGCGGGCCGGCCGTCATCAATGCGACGTCATGGAAACCAACGGTCCGGAAATGGAGGCGCTGCATCGAGAGAAGCTGCTCGCCGAGTTTTACAGCCCGCACTTCAAGGACCTGCCGCCCGCGGCATTTCCAAAGCATCGCCACTGGATCGCCGACCGCTTCAATTTCTTCGTGATCGGCTACAACACCAAGGCCATCAAGCCGGAAGATGTGCCCAAGACCTACCAGGACCTGCTCAATCCGCACTTGGCCGGCAAGGTGGGACTGGAGGCGGGCGACACCGACTGGTTCGCGGCCATGGTCCACTTCATGGGCGACCAGAAGGGCATGGAGTTCTTCCGCAAGCTCGCTGCGACCCACCCGCAGATGCGCAGCGGGCACACCTTGATGGGGGAGTTGCTTGCATCAGGCGAGCTGCCTTTGGCCGCCACCATCTACAACCACAACGTCGAGAAGATGGCCAAGAAAGGCGCGCCGGTGAAATGGAAGGCGCTGACGCCAACGTTCGGGCGCCCCAACGCCGTTGGCGTGGCTGCGTATGCGCCGAATCCCCACGCGGGCTTGCTGTTCGCCGACTTCATGCTCTCGCCGGAGGGCCAGCAGCTGATCAAGAAAGTCGACCGCGTGCCCGCCAGCCGCTCCGTCAAGACCCCGCTGAACGATTTTCCTTTCGAGATGATCGACCCCGTCATCACGCTCGACGAAGCCGACAAATGGGACCAGCTGTGGTCGCAGCTGTTCCTCAACGGCGCCAAGGTGCAGAAGGACAAGTGAGGAGGCGGGCGGCTCATTCCCCGATCAACCACACGGACACATCATGAACAAAAGAGAATTCCATCGTCTGCTGCTGGGCGCGGCAAGCGCGGTCGCGCTGCCCGGCCGATCCTTCGCGCAAGGCGCGGCCGGCGTCATGGCCCAGATGGCGCAATACACGGGCGCGGATCGCACGCAGAAGCTGGTGGACGGCGCGAAAAAAGAAGGCGCCCTGACCATGTACACCTCGGCCCAGGGCAGCGACATGGGGCCGCTGGTGGAAGCGTTCGAAAAGAAATACGGCATCAAGACGGAGATGTGGCGTTCCAGCTCGGAAAACGTGCTGCAGCGCACCCTCACCGAGGCGCGCGCCAATCGGTTCTCGGTGGACGTCTGCGAGACCAACGGTCCCGAACTCGAGTCGCTGTCGCGCGAAAAAATCTTCCAGCCGGTCAAGTCGCCGCAATTGGCGAACATCATGCCCCAGGCGCTGCGGCCGCATGGGCAATGGGTCGGAACGCGCCTGAACGTGTTCGTGCAGGCCTACAACACGAAAGCCGTCAAGAAGGAAGAGTTGCCGAAAACGTTCGACGACCTCCTCAAGCCGACGTGGAAGGGCCGGCTTGGCATCGAGGCCAGCGACCAGGATTGGTTGGCCGGCATTGCCAGCGAATTGGGCGAGGCCAAGGCCATCAAGCTGTTCAAGGATATCGTGGCCACCAACGGCATGTCGGTGCGCAAGGGCCACACGCTGCTGACCCAGCTGGTCGCGTCCGGTGAAGTTCCTTTCGCGTTGACCGTGTACAACTACAAGGTCGAACAACTGAGGGCCAAGGGCGCCAGCATCGACTGGCTGGCCATCGGCAAGGCGATTGCCCGTCCAAACGGCATCGGCGTGGCCCGGCAGGCTCCGCATCCGCATGCCGCGTTACTGTTCTTCGATTTCGAACTGGGCGAAGAAGGCCAGAAGATTCTGGCGGGCCGCGATTTCGTTCCCACCAACACCAAAGTGGAGAGCGCCATTGCCAAGCAGCCGCTGCAGTTCGTGGACGCGGCGATGATGCTGGATGCAGGGCAGAAATGGGACGACCTGTACCAGCAGATCTTCGTCAGCAAGGCCCGTTGAACCCAGCAGGCGCCGCTCGATGAAAAGATATCTCAAGATGATGCTGTCCGCGGGGGTTCTGGCCGCCGCCGCCGGCGCCTTCGCGCAGACTCCGCTGGCTACCTATCAAGGCCCCGATCGCATGGACAAGATCGTCGCGGCGGCCAAGAAGGAAGGCACACTGACGCTGTACACCACCATCGCCGAGAAAGATCTGCCGGTGCTGATCAAGCCGTTCGAGGACAAGTACGGCGTGAAGGTCAACGTCTGGCGCGCGGGCACCGACAAGGTGTTGCAGCGCACGCTGGTGGAAGCCAAGGCCAATCGCAACGACGTCGACGTGATCCATTTCGGCTCGCCGGAAATGGAAGCCCTGGCGCGTGAGAAAGTGCTGCAGCCGGTCCTGTCGCCGGCGTATCGCGACCTGGTTCAGGGCGCCGTGCCCAAGCATCACGAATGGGCGGCGACGCTATTGTCGGTCTGGGTGCAGGCCTACAACACCAACCTGATCAAGAAGTCCGACCTGCCCAAGACCTACAAGGATCTGCTCGATCCCAAGTGGAAGGGCAAACTGGGCATCGAGGCGAAGGACGAGGATTGGTTCGCTTCCGTGGTCGACATCATGGGGGGCAAGGACAAGGGCCTGAAGTTCTTCCAGGACCTGGTGGCCAAGAACGGCATCACGCCGCGCAAGGGCCACACTTTGCTGACCAACATGGTGGTGTCCGGTGAAGTGCCGCTGGCACTGACGGTGTACAACTACATGCCCGAGCAGGCCAAGCGCAAGGGCGCCCCGATCGACTGGTTCGCACTGGAGCCGGCGGTGGCGCGCTCCAATGCGGTGGGCGTCGCCTTGCACGCGCCGCATCCGGCTGCCGCGCTGCTGTTCCACGAGTACATGTTGACCGATGCGCAGAAGATCATGACCACCATCGACTACGTGCCGAGCAACACCAAGGTCGAGTCGCCGCTGAAAGGCGTGAAGATCGTCATCACCGATCCGGCCCGCTCGCTGGACGAGGAAGACCAGTGGAGCGCGCTGTTCGATAAGATCGTGGTCAAGCACGCCGGCCGCTGAGCCGGGTCATCATCATTCAGGAAGACATTCGATGAGAGGCAGCATGGCAGCAGACGCAACGATGCCGGTGGGAGGGGCCATCGCCGCCACCGAGGTACAGGTCGCGAAAACGTTCAAGGAGGTCTGGCTGATCTCGCTGGGCCATTCGCTGACCCACTGGTATCCGGCCACTTTCTATCTTCTGCTGCCGATCATCGGCGCCGAATTGGGCCTGTCGTTCAGCCAGATCGGCCTGATCATGACTTGCCAATACCTCGCGGGTGCCGTAGCCAACATTCCGGGCGGCATGCTGGTGGACACGGTGGGCCGCAAAGGCCTGTTGATGGCGGTGTCGCTGTTCTGGGTCGGCTTCCCATATCTGCTGATGGGCTTCAGCCACAGCTACGTGCTGCTGCTGATGTGCGTGATGATGGTCGGCATCGGCAACAGCCTGTGGCACCCCACCGCGATCCCCACGCTGGCGCGGCGCTACCCCGACCGCAAGGGTCTGGTGCTGTCGCTGCATGGCATGGGCGGCAACGCGGGCGATGCGATCGCACCCCTGGTCATCGGCACCTTGCTCGCCGTCTTCTCGTGGCGCCAGGTGGTCGTGATGAACGTCGTGCCTGGCCTGCTGATGTCGCTGATGCTGCTGGTGTTCCTGGGCACTTTGCAGCTGGGCTCCAGGAAGAAGGCCGGGACGCCGGAGGACGACACGCCGGGGCAGTCCCTCGCCGAATACGGCCGAGGCGTGCGCGAATTGCTGCGTAACCGCAGCCTGGTGCTGCTTTCGACCAGCGGTGCATTCCGATCGATGACCCAGAATGCATTGCTCACCTTCTTGCCGCTGTACCTTGCGCGTGAACTGGGCTACTCGGTGATGCTCATCGGCGCATCGATGTTTGCCCTCCAGGCGGCGGGCTTCGCGGCGGCGCCCGTGGCCGGTCACTTGTCGGACCGCATGGGACGGCGCAGCGTCGTGATGACCAGCATGGGACTCACGGCCGTCGTGCTGCTGTTCATGGCTTTCGCTGGCAAATCACCGCTCTTCATTGCGTTCATTGCAGTGCTTGGGTTCGTGCTCTATGCCTTGAGGCCGGTGCTGCAAGCCTGGTTGCTGGAGTCGACACCGAAGAACATGGGTGGCAGCAGCATCGGCATCCTGTTCGGTGCTCAATCGCTGGGATCATCCGTCGCCCCCCTGATCGGCGGCGTCATTGCCGACCGCTACGGCCTGGGCGCGACGTTCTATTTCCTGGCCGGCACCATCGTTTGTGCCAACCTGCTGATCCTGCTGATGCCCGACACCGAGCCCGAGCGGGCATGAGGCCCCTGCGCCGCTGGCTCAAGAGCACGTCAAATCGCACGTTCGTGCTGTGGCCAGTATTGCTGCTGCTGGCCAAGGCCGCGCTCGACGGTGGCTGGCCGCAAATCAACTGGTGGGGGCTGCCGCTGCTGGCCTGGGGCTACGCCGAGTACTGGTGGGTAGGGCGCTATCGCACGGCCCGGGGCGGCGGAGGTCCCGGTTTGTCCAATCCGCCCGAGCGCCTGGTGACCTCGGGTCCTTATCGCTTCACGCGTAACCCGATGTACTTGGGCCACCTGATTTTCTTCCTGGGGCTGGCGATCATGTTGTCCTGGCCGGCGTGGCTGGTTTTCATCGTGCATTGCTGCTGGTTCGACCGGCGCGCCAGGGGCGACGAGGCGCATCTGGCCCAGTTGTTCGGCTCGCCTTACGCGCAGTACACCGCCCGTGTGAAACGCTGGGTTCCCGGCGTGTATTGAGCCGAGGCGGAACGTCCCGGAATGGGGCTGCGTTCCTTGATAGGGAACGGGGTTCCATATAAAAGAAAACTCCGGTACCATCTCGTCCATGGACGCAAAAGTGAAGCCGGCCACCGGGCCGGAGCCGAAATCGGCAAGCGGGCGGCTGTCGTCGGTGACGTCGGCGTTGCGCGTGCTGAAGGTGTTCTCGCACGGCGAGCCTGAACTCGGGATCAGCAGCATCGCGCAGCGGCTCGGGCTGGCCAAGAGCACCGTGCACCGGCTCGCGGTGACGCTCGCGAGCGAAGGCTTCCTTGAACAGAATCCGCAGAACGGCCGCTATCGCCTGGGCCTGTCGCTGTTCTCGCTGGGCGCGCTGGTGCGCCAGCGGATGGACGTTTCGCATCAGGCGCTTTCGCTGCTCACCGCGTTGCGCGACCAGACGCAGGAAACCGTGCACCTGGCCATCCTCGACGAAACGTCGATCATGTACCTGCACAACATGGAGAGCGCGCAGGCGATCGGCACGCGCTCGTACATCGGCACGCGCAAACCGGCTTTCTGCACCAGCGAAGGCCGCGTGCTGCTCGCCTTCAACGACCCCGACCTGTTGACGGCGGTGCTCAAGGAAGACCTGGCGCAGCGCACGCCCAAGACCACCATCAATCCCAAGACGCTGCGCGCGATCGTCGAAGAGACGCGGCGCAACGGCTTTGCAACCGACGACGAAGAGAGCGAGATCGGCATGCGCAGCGTCGCCGCGCCGATTCGTGACATCTCCGGCCGCGCGATTGCCGCTGTCGGCCTCGCCGGTCCGATCCAGCGGCTGACCAAGAAGGAGCTGCGCCGGCTGGTGCCCCACGTCATCGCCACAGCCGCGGGGATTTCAGCGCGCATGGGCTACAAGGCGCCCTCGTTGACAGTGGTGCACAGCGAGCGGCCCCAGCGCTCATGACCACGACGGATTACCGGGTCCGGCTCGCCGGAAGCGAAGTCACGTTCGGCTGCGCCGCCGACGACACCTTGCTGCGCGCCGCCCATCGCGATGGCCTTGGCTTCCCTTACGAATGCAACGTCGGCTCCTGCGGCACGTGCCGCTTCGAGCTGGTCGAAGGCGAAGTGAAGATGCAGTGGGAAGAAGCGCCGGGCTTGAACGAGAACGACCGCAAGCGCAAGCGCTACCTGGGCTGCCAGGCGCGCCCGCTGGGCGACTGCACCATCAAGCTGCGGTTGGGCGCGCGCTACGTGCCGCCGCATCGTCCTCGGCGCATGATGGCGGTGCTGGAGAGCAGCCGGCCCCTCACGCACGACATGAGCGAGTTCCGATTCCTGCTCGACGCTTCACAGCAATTCGAACCCGGTCAATACGCCCTGGCGTACTTGCCCGGCGTGACCGGCGCGCGCGCCTATTCGATGAGCAACACCCCGGATGACGGCCGCGCGTGGGAGTTTGTGGTGCGGCGCACACCTGGGGGCGTGGGCAGCGCCGCGCTGTTCGGCGAATTACCGGTGGGTCGCAGCATCGAGATCGATGGGCCGTATGGCATGGCATGGCTGCGTCGCGACGCTCCACGCGACATCCTCTGCCTGGCCGGAGGTTCCGGACTGGCGCCGATGTTGTCGATCGCGCGCGGCGCAATGGCGGAACCCAAGCTCGCCGGCCGCAAGCTGCACTTCCTGTACGGCGGGCGCACGCCGGCCGATGTCTGCGGCGAGAACCTGCTGCAGGATTTGCCCGGTTGGGGCGAGCGCCTGAGCTATCACCCCGCCATTTCTCCGATGCCCGGCGGCACGTCCGAAGGCTGGTCGGGCGCCGTGGGCTACCTGCACGAGGTGGCGCTGGAGCGCTTCGACGCGCGCCTGCCCGAGTTCGAAATCTACTTTGCCGGGCCGCCCGCCATGGCCATGGCGGTGCAACGCATGTTGGTCGACGCGAAGGTGCCGTCGGACCAGGTGCACTTCGACCAGTTCTATTGAGCGCCGATCGCGCGGCGCACTTCACAAGAAAGAAATCCATGTCCCGACTCAGAATGTCCCTCGGCTGCTGGAACTACGATCGCACGCGCGCCTTGATGGACGGCACCGTGCAGCCGCAAGGCATCGACCTCAATTACCTCAACATGCCGGTGGAGGAAACGTTCTTCCGGATGCTGCGCCATCAGGAGTTCGACGTCGCCGAGATGTCGCTGTCCTCCTATTGCGTTTCGCTCGGAAAACCGCAGCGGCCCTTCATCGCGATCCCCGTATTTCCTTCGCGCTTCTTCCGCCATTCCTGCATCTACGTGAACGCGAAATCCGGCATCAAGGAGCCGAAGGACCTGATCGGCAAGCGGGTGGGCAATCCCGAATACCAGATGACCGCGCCGGTGTGGATTCGCGGCATCCTGTCCGACCACTATGGCGTGCCCGTCGATAGCGTCACTTACTTCACCGGCGGCGAGGAAGAGCCGGGCCGTTCGGAGAAGCTGAAACTGGACTTGCCTTCGAACATCCGCGTTCAGCCGATCGGCGAGGCGCAGACGCTCGCGCGGATGCTGCTGGATGGCGAGATCGATGCGCTCTACACCGCGCGCATGCCGTCGTCGTTTCGCAACGGCGGCGGCCGTGTCAAGCGGCTGTTCGAGAACTTCGTCGACGTGGAGCGCCAGTACTTCCGCGATACCGGCATCTTCCCGATCATGCACACGGTCGCGATTCGCCGCGACGTGTACGAGGCCAACCGCTGGGTCGCGCAATCGCTGTACAAGGCTTTCCTCGAAGCGCAGCGCAAGACCTATGAAGACCTCGCGGAAACTGCCGCCTTGAAGATCATGCTGCCGTGGGCTACCGCCCATGTGGAAGAAGCGCGCCGCGAAATGGGCGACGACTTCTGGCCCTACGGGTTGGACCGCAATCGCAAGACGCTGGAAACCTTCCTGCGTTATCACTTCGAGCAAGGCTTGTCCAAGCGCCAGCTCACGGTGGACGAGCTGTTCGCGCCCGAGGCACTCGAGTTCTTCAAGATCTGACCACAGCCATGCCGGAATCCAGCCGAACCCCTCCCGCTGCACCCATCGACAGCGATGCCGCACGCGGGCACAGCCTGGCCGATCACCAGGGAGGCGCCAATCTCGATCACTACCACGGTGAAGGCGCCGATCACGACCACGACCACGACTTCGAAGGTCCGCTCGGTGATGTGGATCAATCGCTTTGGGCGCAGGACAACGTCGTGCTGCACAGCGTCGGCATCGACGTCGGCTCGGCCGGCACGCAGGTGGTGTTTTCCAAGATCCACTTGCAGCGGATCTCCGACCAGCTGTCCACGCGCTACGTCGTGCTGTCGCGCGATACGCTGTATCAATCGCCGATCGCGTTGACGCCGTACCAGGACGACACGCTGATCGATGCTTCGGCGCTCGGGTCGATCATCGAGCAGGCGTACGAAGCCTCCGGACTGCATCCGGATGAAGTCGATACCGGCGCGGTGATCCTGACCGGTGAGGCACTGCGTCGCGAAAACGCGCAGGCCATCGCCGCGGTGCTCGCGGAGCAGGGCGGTGAATTCGTCTGCGCCACGGCCGGGCACCACATGGAATCGATGTTGGCGGTCTATGGCTCGGGCGCGGCGCGCCGCTCGTACGACGGACACAGCCGAATCCTCAACATCGACATCGGCGGCGGCACGAGCAAACTGGGCCTGGTGCAGAACGGCGAATTGCAAGCCACTGCCGCGGTGCATGTAGGCGGACGACTGCTGGTGGTCGACGAAACCGGCCGCATCACTCGCCTTGATCCGGCGGGCCGCGCGCATGCGCTGCGGGCCGGATTCGATTGGCAGGTGGGCAGCATGACCCAACCGAACGAGCTGGCGAAAGTTGCCGAGTCGATGGCCGACGCGCTGCTGCGTATCGTGAAGGCTCAATACATCGAGAGCGATGTCCAGGAGCTGCTGTTGACCGATCCGCTGCCCGAGCTCGGACAGCTCGACGGCGTCATGTTCTCCGGCGGCGTGGGCGAATATGTGTACGGCCGCGAGCCGCGCGATTTCGGCGACCTGGGCAAGCGCCTGGGCGAGGCGATCCGCGCCCGGGTCGATGCCGCAGCGCTGCCGTGGAAGCTGCTTGAAGCGGGTGAATGCATTCGTGCCACCGTGCTCGGCGCGTCCGAGTACAGCGTGCAATTGAGCGGCAACACCACCTTCATCTCCGAGCCCGGCCTGCTGTTGCCGCGCAAGAACCTGCAGGTGGTGCCCATGCCGCTTGCGTTGGGCGAACACATCGAACCTGCGCAAGTGCAGGAGGCGCTGGCGCGATCCTTCCTGCGCCATGACCTCCAGGAAGGCGCGCAGGACAACGCGGTATCGCTGCGTTGGAACGGCTCACCCACTTTCGAGCGGCTGTCCGCGTTGGCCAAGGGACTGCTGGATGCACTGCCCCAGAGTTTGCGAAGCGGCCGGCCCCTGTATTTCATCGTCGACGGCGACATCGCGCTTACGCTGGGCCATCTGATGAAAGAGGACCCGCGAGTCACCAGCGAAGTGCTGGTGATCGACGGCATTACCCTCTGGGGATTCGATTTCGTCGACCTGGGCCGCATCCGGATGCCTTCGATGACGGTGCCTGTCACCATCAAGTCGCTGGTGTTCAGCGAAGACCCGCGCTCGCATGGCAAGTCCGATCCCAGCGGCTGGCACCGGCACGGCGACGGCGCGCTGCACAAGCACGATCACGAACATTCACATGACCACGAACATGCCCATGAACACGGGCACGATCATCACCATCATCATGGCCACTGAAAACCACCAACAGATTCCAACGGAGATCGGGCGATGATCGAATCGCCGGGCGCAACCCTGCTGTCTTCGCTGGCGCTGGTCGGCATGCTGGGCTTTCGGCATGGGTTCGATGCCGACCACATCGCGGTGGTCGACGGAATGACGCGGGCCCGCCAACTGCACAAATCGTACTGGACCTCGCGGCTGGTCGGCGCGCAGTTCGCCATCGGCCATAGCGCGACCATCCTCATCGCATCTCTGCTGCTGCATGGCCAGAGCGCGATCTTGCCGGCATGGCTCGACGGCCTGGGCCTGGTGATCTCCACCTGCTTTCTGCTGGCGATCGCCGCGTCCAATTTTGCGCATGCCTGGCGACCGGCTGGTGCGCATCGGCCGCACGGGCCGATGTCGGCGCTGCTGTTGCGCGTCACCGGCGGCCAACTGCATCCGGCCCTGGTCGGCATGGCATTCGCACTGTCGTTCGATTCCTTGGCGCAAGCCGCGTTCTTTGCCAGCCGCGGCGGCCAGTTCAGCGGGATGAGTGCCGTGGCGTTGCTCGCCGCGGTGTTCGGCCTGGGCATGCTGGTGGCGGACGCCACGAATGGCGCGCTATTGAGCTGGTTCGCCACCCGCAGTGATCGCCTGGCACGCCAGGCCAGCCGCTTCTCCAGCGGGTTCATTGCCGTGGTCGCCTTGCTCACGGCGGCGCTCGGCCTGATGCGCCAGTTCCAATCCGGTTTTGCCGCCACGTGGGAAAGCATGGGCATCTGGGCGGGCGTGGGACTGGTCGCGTTCACCTCCGTCGTTTACTCGGTGCGCATCTCGATCCAGAAGGTGCGCTCGCATGCCGCCCCATCCGGTCACTGAGGAAGCCGCCGAGGCGCAGACCACGCCGCCGCGTTCGCCCGGTGAGATCTTCACCGCTTTTGCGCTGATTTCGCTGCAGGCCTTCGGCGGCGCGCTGGCGCTCATCGAGCGCACCATCGTGTACCGCAAGCGCTGGCTCGATCCCAAGGAATTCCTGGGCCTGTACGCCGTCAGCCAGGTGCTGCCCGGGCCCACCGGCATTTCGTTTTGCGTGATGCTGGGCGACCGCTTCTTCGGGCTGCGCGGCGCCATCGCGGCACTGTCCGGCTTTCTGTTGGTGCCCAGCGTCATCGTGATCGCGATCGCTTCGGTATTCCAGCAATTCCAGCATGTGCCCCAGGTGCAAGGCGCGTTGCACGGCATGGGCGCGGCCGCGGTGGGGCTGATCATCACCACCGCGCTACGCATGGGACGCACGCTGAGGGGCAATCGCGCGGGAATGGTGGTGGCGGCGCTCAGCTTCGGGTCTGTCGGTCTTGCCAGGCTGCCGGTGGGCACCGTGGTACTCAGCCTGGGCGTGCTCTCGGTGATGTGGGCTTGGCGGAGTCTCGGACGGTGAGCACGGCGGACCTGTTCGCGCTATTCCTGCATTTCCTGTCGCTGTCGGTGTTCGCGACCGGCGGCGCGATGGCGCTGGCATCGGACATGCACCGCTACGTGGTCGACGATCACGCTTACATCACGCACACGCAATTCGTGAATTCGATCGCGCTGGCGCAGGCTGCGCCGGGACCCAACATCCTGTTCGTCACGGTGATGGGCTGGCAGATCGCGGCGCTGCCGGGCGCGCTGGCGACCACTCTGGGCATCGCGATGCCCGCACTCATCTTTCCCTTCGTGATTTCCAGGTTGAGCCGCATGCAGCAATTCGATCGGCTGCTCAAGGCGTTGCAGCGCGGGCTCGGACCCGTCGCGCTGGGCCTGATGGCATCGACGTCGTTCTTGCTGGTACGCCAGGTGCCTGGCGCATGGATAGGCCCGGCGATGATCGCCGCGACGGTGCTGGTGCTGAGCTACACCCGATTGCCGCCGCTGGTGCCGATCGCGGTGGCCGGTGCGATCGGTGCGTTCGTCCCGTGGTGAAGGCGTCGCTTCAGTCGAGCAGGTAGCCGAACTTCTCTTTAGCCTTGCGGGCCGTTTCGGCGCTGGGCATGTTGACCTTCGGGAACTTGTCGCGCCAGTGGAATGGGCGGCAAGCGTCGATGATCGCGCGTGAGTTGGTGTTGTCTCCGACTTCCTTTTGTTCGGGCGTGATGCGCGGGTCCAGCGGCGTGCTCCAGGTCTTGGTGATGATGTCGATGTTGGTGGCCGGGTCCGAGCGAGTGACCATCGCCCACATCAAGTCCTCGAGGTTGCTCACATCGACGTCGTCGTCCACGACCACGACATACTTGCCCGCATAGGCGCCGGCGTGGCACATCGCGGCGACGTGGCCGGCTTGCTTGGAGTGCCCCGCATAACGCTGCTTGATCGAAACGCCCAGCAACATGCGTGAGCCCCCCACTTCATGGGCCCACACCGCGGTGACGTCGGGAACGCCGGCCGCGGCGATGTTCTTGCGGATCAACGCCGAACGCGTGACCGCGCGATAACGCGCCTGTTCCTCGGGCGGGCGCTGGGGCGGGCAGCCGACGATGATCGGATTGTTGCGGTGGTAGATCGCCTTGATGTCCATCACCGGCTCTTCGCGGATGTCGCTGCCGTAGTAGCCGGTCCATTCGCCGAACGGGCCTTCGAGCTTGCGCTTGCCCGGTTGCACGAAGCCTTCCAGCACCATCTCCGCATTGGCCGGGATCGGCAGGCCGGTGAACTTGCCGCGCACGACCTTCACGGCCTTGCCGCGCAGGCCGCCGGCGATGTCAAGTTCGCAGATGCCGTAGGGCATTTCGCTGCAAGCCACCAGGAACTGAAGCGGGTCGCCGCCGACCACGATCACCACCGGCATCGGCTCGTTGCGCGCCTGGTACTTGTCGCGGTGGATGCGGCCGTGCTTGCCGGGCGACATGTAGAAGCCGACGCTGTTCTTGTCGTGGATCATCACGCGGTAGGTGCCGACGTTGATCCACTTCTCGTCGGGGTCCATCGTGATGTTGTAGCTGCCGGTGCCGATGTAGCGACCGCCGTCGGCGTCGTGCCAGGTCGGCGTGGGAAACTTGGTGACATCGATGTCGTCGCCGGTGATGACGTTTTCCATCACCGGGCCGGTCTCGACGTACTCATGCGGGATCGGCTTGAGATCGCGCATGTAGTTCTCGAGGAAGGCCTCGGACAATTCCAGCTTGCTGTACTCGAGCGGGAAGCCCAGCGTCATGTTCTTGCGCTTGCCGCCGAAGAAGTTGGTGAGGATACGGTCGCCCTTGCGGCAGCCGGGCACCTCATCGAAGATCACGCAGGGCGCGTTCTCGTCATGCTGAACCAGTTCCGCGGCCATGCCGATCTCTTCCTGCCAGGTGGCGCCTTTCACCACGCGGATCTCGCCCAATTTCTCGGCCTGCGCGATCCATTCGCGAAGATCGGTGTACGGGATGTTGACGGCCGACTTCAGGTCAGGCTTTGCGGGGGCCGTTTCGGGTTGCGCGCTGAGCGCGATCTTGGGGTTCAGCCGGTCGTTCATGGAACGCTCCTTGTTGGGTGATAGTTCCACAATATGGACACCTCGAATGCTCAACGCGCTTGTGGACAGCCCGTTGGTGTCGCAGGATGCTAGCATCGCGCGTTCGCAAATTCATCGGCTCCCGATTCAAAAACACTTCCATATGATGGACAATGAGCCTCATGACAAATTCCAGCTCCACTCCGCGCCGGAAGCCGGCGGCGAAGAAGGCCTCGGGCACCCAGACCATCCAGCGCGCCTCGCTGCTGGTGCGATTGGTCGCCTCGCGCAGCCGCACGGGCATGCGGCTGTCCGAGGTCGTGCAGCACTCCAAGCTGGAGCGGCCGACCGCGCATCGCATCCTGAAGTGCCTGGTGGAAGAAGGTTTCCTGATGCAGGCGCCGGATTCGCACGAGTACTTCCTGGGCCCGCTGATCTTCGAACTGGGGCTTGCGGCGTCGCCCCAGTTCAATCTGTCGGATATCTGCCGCGAATCGCTCGAGCGGATCGCCGCCAAGAGCGGCGATACCGCGTTTCTTTCGGTGCGCAGTGGCTACGACTCGGTGTGCATCGACCGCAAGGAGGGCGCGTTTCCCATCAAGGCGCTCACGCTGGAGGTGGGCACACGCCGGCCGCTGGGCGTGGGTGCGGGCGGACTCGCGCTGTTGCTGCGGCTGCCGGACGACGCCGTGGATGAAATCATCCGCGCCAACGCGAAGCGGCTCGCGGCCTTTCACAAGCTCACCGTGCCGGTGTTGCAAAAGACGCTGCAGCGATCCAAGAAGCTCGGGTACGCGCTGAACGACTCGCACATCATCTCCGGCGCCACCACCATGGGCCTGCCCATCGTCAACCGCTACGGGCATCCGTTCGCCGCGTTGAGCATGGCCGCGATTTCCAGCCGCATGACGCCGTCGCGGCAGGTTGAACTTGCTGCATTGCTGCGCGAGGAGATCGATCTCATCGAGCGCGCGATGCAGAAACGCATCCTGGCTTGATCCTGGTCAAAGCGCCGCGGATATGTCCACATGATGGAAGCATTTTCAGCGCCCGCGTGAATTCAATTTGAAGACGCGGTGCTAGCATCGGCGCGAGCCAATCGCAGGACTGGTGCTCGGAGGCCCGGCCGGACCGGATCGCAAATTCAAACAGCGGTGGTCCAGATTGTGGACATGCCAACCGCTGTCGAAAGGGACATGCAGATGCGCAGGATCATCGTGGGCATCACGGGAGCCACCGGCGCCATTTTCGGCGTGCGCCTGCTGCAAGCGCTGCGGGCGGCGGAGGTCGAGACGCATCTCGTGCTCTCCAAGTGGGGACTGCAGACCGTCGAGCATGAGACCGGCCTGACTGCGCCTCAACTGAATGCGTTGGCCAGCGTCGTGCATGGTCCCGGCAACATGGCCGCGACGATTTCCTCGGGCTCGTTCCACACCGATGGCATGGTGATCGCGCCGTGCACGATGAAGACGCTGGCCGCGGTGGCCAATGGATTCGGCGACGGCTTGGTGCAGCGCGCCGCCGACGTTGTGCTCAAGGAGCGCCGCAAGCTGGTGATCGTCGCGCGTGAAACGCCGCTATCGGAAATCCACCTCGAAAACATGCTCAAGCTCGCGCGCATGGGTGTGACCATCCTGCCGCCGATGCCGGCGTTCTACAACAAACCCCAAACCGTGGACGAAATCGTCGACCACATCGTCGCGCGGGTGCTGGACCAGTTCGGCATCGACGCGGAGTTCGCAAAGCGCTGGGATGGCCAGATGGATCGCGGCAGCGCGGTTCGCCGCCTCAAATAGCAACAGCCTCACGACAAGGACCCACAATGAACAAGCCTCTCAATCCCGCGCTGCTTCAGCACGACGTCACCAGCCTGCGCTCCACCATCGACTGGCTGCGCTCGCAAGGCCTGCTGATCGAGACCGACAAGATGGTCGACCCCGACCTGGAGATTACCGGCCTGCAGAAGATCTTCGACGGCAGCCTTCCGATGCTGTTCAACAACGTCAAGGGCAAGCCGCATGCGCGCGCCATCACGAACTTGTTCGGCGACATCAAGGTGGTCGAGCAGATGTTCGGCTGGAAGGATTCGCTGGAGCGCGTGAAGAAGGTAGCCCGTGCCATCGACCATCCGCTCAAGTCGATCATCATCGACCAGGACCAGGCGCCGGTGCAGGAAGAAGTCATCACCGGCAACGTCGACGTCAACAAGTGGCTCACCGCGATTCGCCACACCCCGCTCGAAACCGAGCTGACCATCGGCTCCGGCATCTCCTGCGTGATCGGCGATTACTTCGACGGCGGCAGCCACATCGGCTACAACCGCATGAACTTCCGCTGGGGCGACGTCGGCACGTTCCAGATCTCGCCCGGCTCGCACATGTGGCAGGTGATGTCCGAGCACTATAAGGACGAAGAGCCGATTCCGCTCACGATGTGCTTCGGTGTGCCACCGGCCGCCACGTACGTGGCCGGTTCCGGATTCGATTACGCGATCCTGCCCAAGGGCTGCGACGAAGTCGGCATTGCCGGCGCCATCCAGGGCTCTCCGATGCGCCTGGTGAAGTGCCGCACGATCGACGCGTACACGCTGGCCGATGCCGAATACGTCCTCGAGGGCTACCTGCATCCGCGCGACAAGCGCTACGAGACCGCCGAATCGGAAGCAGCCAACATCCAGGGGCGTTTCCACTTTCACCCGGAATGGGCCGGCTACATGGGCAAGGCCTACAAGGCGCCCACCTTCCATGTCACCGCCATCACGATGCGCAAGAAGGAAAGCAAGCCCATCATCTTCCCGCTGGGCGTGCACACCGCCGACGACTCCAACATCGATACATCGGTGCGTGAGTCGGCCATTTTCGCGCTGTGCGAGCGGCTGCAGCCCGGCATCGTGCAGAACGTGCACATCCCGTACTGCATGACCGACTGGGGCGGCTGCATCATCCAGGTGAAAAAGCGCAACCAGATCGAAGAGGGCTGGCAGCGCAACTTCCTCAGCGCGATTCTTTCGTGCTCGCAAGGCATGCGCCTGGCCATCGCCGTCAGCGAAGACGTGGACATCTATTCGATGGACGACATCATGTGGTGCCTGACCACTCGGGTGAACCCGCGCACCGACATCCTCAACCCGATTCCGGGCGGACGCGGCCAGACCTTCATGCCCGCGGAGCGCATGACCTCGGGCGACAAGCAATGGACCGCATCGAACACGCAGTTCGAAGGCGGCATGGGGATCGATGCCACCGTGCCCTATGGCTACGAGAACGATTTCCACCGGCCCGTCTATGGCGTCGACCTGGTCAAGCCGGAGGACTTCTTCAATGCCAAGGACATCGCCACGATGAAGTCGCGCATGAGCGGCTGGGTGCTGTCGCTGGCCCGCACCGGCCGCTAGGCCACGACGCAACAGCATCCCGCGCCGATTTCATGCTGGCGGGTCTTTACGTCGTCGATTGCACGCAGCGGCTGGGCTGGTTGACCGGCCGGCTGCTGGCGGACATGGGCGCGAACGTGGTCAAGGTCGAGGCGCCGGGCGCCGACCTGTCTTCGTCCGAATGGCAGGCGCTCAATATCAACAAGCAGCTGCTGCGGCTCGAACTGGAAAGCCGCACTGCAGCAGCGGCCTTGGACTCGCTGGTATCGACCGCCGATTTCCTGATTGCGACACCGCGGGCCGGCAGGGACGACGATGCTCTGTTCGATTTCGATCGGCTGCACAGCATCAACCCGCGTCTGATCGTGGTGGCCATCACACCTTTCGGGCTCACCGGCCCAAAGTCGAAATGGCGTGTGAGCGACTTGGAAATCATGGCCGCCGCCGGCGCGATGTCGCTGGCGGGAGAGCCCGGCGGCGAACCGATGCGAGTGAGCGCGCCGCAGTCCAGTGCCTGGGCGGGTGCGCAGGCGGCGGTCGGCGCCACCATGGCATTGGCGGCGCGAGCGCGCATCGGCCGGGGGCAACTGGTGGACGTGTCGGCGCAAGCCGCCGTGATCACGGCGCTCGCGCATGCGCCGGCGTTCGTCGACATCGCCGGCACCACGCCAACAAGGGCGGGCGCATTCATCACCGGGCGATCGGTTGCCGGCGCGAAATACCGCGTGTTCTGGCCGTGTCTCGACGGCCACATCAATTTCATCTTGTATGGCGGCGCGGCAGGTCGGCGCACCAACGAGCAGCTGGTCGCGTGGATGCGCGAAGAGGGCGTCGATGCCGGTCCGCTCGCAGCGGTCGATTGGTCCAGCTTCGATCCGACGCAGGCGAGCCAAGCCGAGGTGGACGCGATGGAAGCGCCGATCGCGCGGTTCCTCGCGCGCATGCGCAAGCGGGAATTCCTCGAGGCCGCGCACCGCCGTGAAATGCTCGGCTACCCGGTGTCTTCGGTGCAGGACATCGCCACCGATCCACAGTTGCAGGCGCGCGCTTTCTGGCAGGACGTGACGGCGCCCGACGGGCGCACGCAGCGGCATTGCGGCGCTTTCTACATCCGCGATGGCCTGCGCCCTGCATTGAAAGTGCCAACGCCGCCGCAAGTGGCGCCGGCATCGCCGGAGACCGAACGTGAACCCGCAAGCGCTTGAGGGCGTGAAGGTGGTTGAGTTCGGCAGCTATGCGGCCGGGCCCCACGTCGGAAAGATGCTGGCGAATTTCGGCGCCACCGTGGTCCACGTCGAATCGGTCGGCCGGCCCGATGGATTCCGGCTGCAATATCCGCCGTTCAAGGACGGCCGTCCGGGCATCAACTCCAGTGGCTGCTTCGCCTTGTTCAACGATTCCAAGCTGGGCGTCACCATTGACTTGAAGAACGCGGAAGGCATTGCGCTGGCACGTGAGTTGGTGGATTGGTGCGACATCGTCGTCGAAAACATGCGGCCCGGCGTCATGCAGCGGCTGGGGTTGGGATTCGAAACGCTGAGCGCGGATCATCCGGGCCTCGTCATGCTGTCCACTTGCAACATGGGGCAGACCGGCCCTCGCGCCGATACGCCGGGATTCGGCTCGCAGCTCACGGCCCTGGCCGGCATGTGCGGACTCACGGGCCACCCCGCGGGGCCGCCGATGCTGCTGTACGGACCTTACATCGACTTCATCGCTTCGACGATGGGCGCGGCCGCGGTGTTGGCCGCGCTGGAGAAATGCCGCAGCAGCGGCGAAGGCAGTTACCTCGACGTGTCGCAGTATGAATGCGGCCTGCTGTTCCTCGCCGGTCCCGTGCTCGCCTATCACGACAAGGGCGAGGTCGCGAAGCGCGCCGGCAACTCTGATCCTGGTGCTTCCCCGCATGGCGTGTGGCCATGCCGCGGCGGCGGCTGGATTGCCTTGTCGTGCTGGTCGGCAGATGAATTCGAGCGGCTGTGCGCCGTGATCGGCCGTCCCGACCTGGGGCGCGACGGCGCATTGTCCGGCATGGCCGGACGCCGAGCCGCGGCCGAACGCATCTCGGATGCAATCGGCGATTGGGCCGGCGAGCTCGACGCGGCCAGTGCCGCTGAAGGCTTGCAGCGCGCGCACATTCACGCGCACGCGGTCAGCACGGTGGCGGATCTGTTCTGCGATCCGCAGCTGGAAGGTCGCGGGCAATGGCAGCGACGCCCGCACGCCGTGTTCGGGGACGTGGCTTGCGCATTGCCGGCCTTCGCCCTGTCGGACACGCCTGGGGAAGTCACCACTGCGGCGCCGCTGCTGGGAGAGCACAATCAGCGCGTGTTTGGGGAACTGCTTGGCATCGATCCACAACGGCTGTCTCAATTGCAGGCGCACGGTGCGCTGGACTGAGGCGCTGGCATGAATGCGCAGGAGCTCAGGGGGCACATCGACGACCTGCTGGCCGCGCAACACGTCATGAGCCTCGCCACGACAGGCAAGCGCGGCGAGGCGCACGCGGCTTCGCTGTTCTATGCGGTGGACGGCCTGTCCCTGGTCTGGACCTCGGACCCGGCGACGCGGCACTCGCAGCATGTCGAAGGCCCATGCCGGGTTGCAGCCACCATCGCGCCGGACTGCGCCGATTTCCTGGCGGTGCGCGGCTTGCAGATCTTCGGCGTCGCGCGCCGCCTGGTCGACGCCGGGGAAGTGGAACGCGCGAGCGGCAGGATGCTGGAGCGTTTTCCTTTTCTCGAGCGGCTCGCGAGCGGACCGGTGGCGTTGCGCGAGGCGTGGGCCCGCGCGGGCTTTTATCGGCTTGAGCCCCAGCGCATCACTTTGATAGACAATTCGCGCGGCTTCGGCCACAAGGCCTCGCTGCAGATTCACGCCGATGGCACCGTGGCATTGGCTGAGACATCCCATCACTGAACAGAGAGCGGTCCGCCGGATCGTCGCATCGACATGAACCATCGTCCGCATGCTTTCTTGCGCTTCGCCTTGAGCGTACTCCTCGTACTTGCAGCGTTTGCGCAAACCGCGACAGCCCAGTCGAACTGGCCGGACCGGCCGATCAGGCTGATGGTGCCATTTTCTCCAGGCGGCAGCACCGACACCTTGGGCCGCCTGATAGGACAGCATCTCTCAAACGCCTTCGGCCAGCCGGTCGTGGTCGACAACCGGCCCGGTGCGGGCGGCATGATCGGTTCGCAAATCGTGGCGAAGGCGCCGCCCGACGGCTATACGCTCGTGGTATCGGGCATCGCGTCGCACGTGATCGCGCCCGCCGCACCCGGAGCGCTATTCGATCCCATGAAGGACTTCACCCACATCGCGATGCTTGGCGGCCCGCCAGTGGTGCTGGTGGTGAATTCAGCCGTGCCGGTGCAGGACGTGAAGGGCTTCATCGCCTATGTCTTGTCCAAGCCCGAGGGCATCAATTGGGCCTCGTCCGGGCAGGGCACGCACGCGCACCTGATCGGCGAAACCTTTCGTGCTGCGAAGAACCTGAAGATGATTCACATCAGCTACAAGGGCGGTGGGCAGGCTGTGGTTGCCTTGCTGGGAAACCAGATTCCCGCTGCCTTCATGGCACTGCCGTCCGCCAATCAGCACATACTTTCAGGCAGGCTTCGCGCGTTGGCCACCACGGCTTCCAAGCGCCTGCCCGAGCACCCGAACGTGCCCACGTTCGCGGAGCTGGGCTATCCGCAGCTCACGGCGCGCACGTGGTTCAGTATTTCGGGTCCGGCGGGGATGCCCAAGCCGATCGTCGACAAGATCAATGCGGAGGTCCGCCGCGGATTGCAGACACCGGCCTTGAAGCAGCAGCTGGCGCTGGAGAGCATCGAATCAGACGATTTCGATGCGGCCACCTTCACGCAATTCGTCAAGAGCGAAATCGATCGCTGGACACCGCTGGCCAAAACCGTATCAAAAGCCAGTCAGTGATCCGGGTTTCAGCTTCGCTTTTTCTTCCAGCTTGAGTGCCTGCTCTTCGTCGTCGCGCGCCAGGCGCGCACGGCGAAGCTCGTAGCGCGCGAGGGCCTGCGCCGCTTCCTGCGACGACCAGGCCTGCCAGCCGGTGCGATCGCCCGTCACGTTTTCCATGGCGATGCAATCGACCGGGCATACCGGAACGCACAACTCGCAGCCGGTGCAGTAACGCTCCACCACGGTGTGCATCAGCTTGTTCGTCCCCAGGATGGCGTCGGTTGGGCAGACGTCCATGCATAGCGTGCAGCCGATGCACGTTCCTTCATCGATCAAGGCGACAGCCCGCGGACCTTCATTTCCATTCGCCGGGTTGAGCGGCAACGCAGGCCGGCCGGTGAGGGCGGCGAGCCGCGCGATGCCTTGCTCACCGCCGGGAGGACACTGGTTGATCTCGGCCTCGCCGTCTGCGATGGCTTGCGCATAACCGGCGCAGTCGGGATAGCCGCAGCGAGTGCACTGCGTCTGGGGCAGCGCAGCGTGGATACGGGCTGCTTGCGGGGTCACTTCAGGCGGTGGATTTCTCGCGCCGCGACTTCCTGGCGCCGTTCGCCTTCGCTGTGCCGTTGCCGACACGCGGTCCGTCGTTGAACTGCCGGATGAAGTCGCGCACCTGCGGGTACACGGTGTCCCGCCAGCGGCGGCCGCTGAAGATGCCATAGTGGCCGGCGCCCTTGACTTCGAGGTGCTTCTGGCGCGACTTTGGCACGTTGTAGCAAAGCGCGTGGGCCGCTTCCGTCTGGCCCGAGCCCGAGATGTCGTCGAGCTCGCCTTCGATGGTGAAGTGGGCCGTGGTCTTGATGTCCTCGGGGCGCACGCGTTCCAGGTCGCCGTTGTCGCTGATCACGTCCCAGGTGCCATTCACCAGCGCGAACTCCTGGAACACGACGCGGATCGTCTCGAGGTAGTAATCGGCATCCATGTCGAGCACCGCGTTGTACTCGTCGTAGAACTTGCGGTGCGCCTCGGTGCTGGCATCGTCGCCGCGGATCAGGTTCTTGAAGTAGTCGTAGTGGCTCGACAAGTGCCGGTCGGGATTCATGGCGACGAAGCCCGAGTGCTGCAGGAATCCCGGATACACGCGCCGCCCCGCACCCGGGAAGTTCGTCGGCACGCGATAGATCACGTTGGCCTCGAACCATTCGTAGCTCTTGTTCATCGCCAGGTTGTTCACGGCTGTCGGCGATTTGCGCGCGTCGATCGGGCCGCCCATCATGGTCATGGTCAGCGGGGTGACTTCGCCGCGCGACGCCATCAGCGAGACGGCGGCCAGCACCGGCACGGTCGGCTGGCAAACGCTGATGACGTGGCAATTGCCGTAGATGCCTTGCAAGTGGCGTATGAACTCCTCGATGTAATGGACGTAGTCGTCCAGGTGGAACTCGCCTTGCTCGAGCGGAACGATGCGCGCGTTCTTCCAGTCGGTGATGTAGACCTTGTGGTCCTTGAGCATGGTGCGCACGGTGTCCCGCAAGAGCGTCGCGTAGTGGCCTGACAAGGGCGCCACGATCAGCACCGCGGGCTGGCCCTTCAACTTGGTCAAGGTAGCCGGATCGTCCGAAAAGCGCTTGAATCGGCGTAACTCGCAGAAAGGCTTGTCGACCTCCACGCGTTCATGGATGGCGACGTCGATGCCGTCGACGTCCACGGTGGTGATCCCGAATGCCGGCTTTTCGTAGTCCTTCCACAGGCGATACATGAGGTCGTAGCTGGCCGAAACCCTCTGCGCGAACGGGTTCTGGCCGAACGGAGACAGCGGATTACTGTAGAGTTTCGCCGCCGCCTGCGCGAAATCGGCGAAGGGCTCCATCAGGTTGCGCTGGGTTTCGTAGATCTGATAAAGCATGGGTTGAGTCCGTCCGTTGTGCAGTGCAATATAGCACCCTGTAACAACAAGAGCACTGAGGTGGAACCACCAAAATGTGAGTGGAACTTTCACCCCGTAAGTTCCTCCGACGTTCTGCCATAAAAACGCGAACTTTCGTCAGAGTGGGGGGCGGCGCCGCAGGGTGCTGCGTGGCGAGTTTGACCAGCCTGGAGGGCTTCTTGATGAGTCGAAGTGTGAACGCGGCCGCTTTCAGCGAGCTGGCCGCGTTGCAAAAAAGCGAACGGATGCCGGTGCTTTTTGTGGGGCACGGCAGCCCGATGAACGCCATCGAGGACAACGAATATCGCCGGAAATGGCAGGAGCTGGGGGCGCAATTCGGCGCGAGCCGGCCGCGGCCGCAGCTGATCCTGTGCATTTCCGCGCATTGGCTGACCACCGGGTGGCAGCTCACTGCAATGCCCAAGCCGCGCACCATCCACGATTTCGGCGGCTTCCCGCAGGAGTTATTCGCGCAGCAATATCCCGCGCCAGGCGCCCCGGGCGTCGCCAAAGCGATCAGTGAACAAATTCAGCAACCGCCGATTGGCCTGGACGATGACTGGGGCCTGGACCACGGCGCCTGGTCGGTGCTGAAACCCATGTTCCCGCAGGCCGAAATCCCTGTCATCCAGCTCGGCATGGATTACGCCCGGCCGCCGGCCGAACACGTGGGCGTCGGCCAGCAGTTGAAGGCGCTGCGCGAGCTCGGCGTACTGATTGTCGGCAGCGGCAACATCGTGCATAACCTGCGCGCGGCGCGATGGAGCAGCCGCTCGAACGAGGCCTACGACTGGGCTGTCGACTTCGATGCGAACACCGCGCAACACATCCAGAAGGGCGATGTAGCCGGCCTGGCCGATTTCCAGAAGCTCGGATCGCTAGCGCAACTCGCTCATCCGACGTACGACCACTATCTTCCGCTGTTGCATGCGGCCGGCGCGACCGACCCTGGCGAGCCGGTGCAATTCTTCAATGAGAGCTACCAGTTGGGGTCGATCTCGATGCGGTCGGTGATCTGGGGCTGAAGAGGACAAGACCTCCCAAAGCCGCGGTTGCATTCATGTCTCTCGTCGAGACCTCGCGATAAAGCCGGCGCCAGGCCGAACAGCGCAGCGAAGTCGGCGCGCAAGCGCCAACCGTCACGGTATGAGCCCCTGCTGGGTACCGTCTTCCGCGACGCGAGGTCTTGGAACGAATGAATTGAGTGCCGCGGCGCAAGGTCAACGCAATAAGCGAATTCGCCTGTCGCGACGTGAGGTCTTCGAACCGAATGCGAGACTGCGCGAGCTAAAGAACCTTCGCGATCGACTCGCAGACGTAGTCGATGTTCTTGCTGTTCAACGCGGCGACGCACATGCGGCCGGTGTCCGTGCCGTACACGCCGAACTCATTGCGCAGGCGCACCATCTGGTCCTTGCTCAGGCCCGAGTAGCTGAACATGCCGATCTGCAGCGTGATGAAGCTCATGTCCTGCTTCACGCCGGCGGCCTTGAGCTTTTCGACCAGCGCCACCCGCATCTGCTTGATGCGCACGCGCATGTCGCCCAGTTCCTTTTCCCAGAGCGCGCGCAACTTCGGCGTGTTCAGCACGGTGGCAACCACCTGGCCGCCGTGCGTGGGCGGGTTGCTGTAGTTGGCGCGGATCACGATCTTCAGCTGCGACAGCACCCGGTCGGCTTCCTGCTTGTTCTCGCAAACCACCGACAGCGCGCCGACGCGCTCGCCGTACAAGCTGAAGCTCTTCGAGAACGACGTCGCGACGAAGAAGTCCTGCGCCGAGTCGACGAACTTGCCGATCACGGCGCCGTCTTCGGCGATGCCGTGGCCGAAGCCCTGGTAAGCCATGTCCACGAAGGGCACCAGCTTGCGCGCCTTGACGGTGGCGATGACCTGGTCCCATTGCGCCGAAGTGATGTCGTAGCCCGTCGGGTTGTGGCAGCAGGCGTGCAGCACCACCACGGTTCCTTCGGCGGCGACGTTCAGCGCCGTGAGCATGCCGTCGAAATCGATGCCGCGCCTGGCCGCGTTGTAGTACGGATAGGCCTCGACGGTGAAGCCGGCCTGGCTGAAGATGCCGCGATGGTTCTCCCAGGTCGGGTCGCTGACGAGCACCTTCGCGTTGGGGTTGAGCTTGAACAGGAAGTCCGCCCCGACCTTGAGCCCGCCGGTGCCGCCCAGCGCCTGGATGGTGGCCACGCGCCCGGCCTTGACGGGCTCGCTTTCGGCCCCAAATACCAGGCTCTTGACGGCGCTGTCATAGGCGGCGATGCCGTCGATGGGCAAATAGCCGCGGGCTTTCGGATCGTCCATCATCTGTGTTTCCGCGGCCTGCACGCATTCGAGCAGCGGCAGCTTGCCGTTGTCGTCGTAGTAGACGCCCACGCCCAGGTTGACCTTGCGCGGATTGGTGTCGGCGTTGAACTGCTCGTTGAGACCCAGGATGGGGTCGCGCGGGGCCATTTCGACGGCGGTGAACAGAGACATGGGGTTCCTTGGAAGTCGCTAGCACGGAAGGCCGGGCTGCGGTACGCTGTCCGGTTGCCCAATTTTAAACGGTCCCAAGTTCCGGACCGTCGTCGCAGACAAGGCCATGCCAGAGATTTCCGAAGTCACGCAAGAAAAAAAGAACGGTGAATTCATCACGTTCCCCGGCTCGCCGTTCGAGCTGTTCCTGCCTTACCCGCCGGCGGGTGACCAGCCGGCCGCAATCGAGCAACTCGTGGAGGGCGTGCGCGACGGCGAGGTGTTCCAGACTTTGCTGGGCGTCACCGGCTCCGGCAAGACCTTCACCATGGCCAACGTCATCGCCCGATTGGGGCGCCCGGCGATCGTGTTCGCGCCGAACAAGACGCTCGCGGCGCAGCTGTACAGCGAGTTTCGCGAGTTCTTCCCGAAGAACGCGATCGAATACTTCGTCAGCTACTACGACTACTACCAGCCCGAGGCCTACGTTCCGCAGCGAGACCTGTTCATCGAGAAGGACAGCTCGATCAACGAACACATCGAGCAGATGCGGCTGTCCGCCACCAAGAGCGTGCTGGAGCGGCGCGACACGGTGATCGTCGCGACGGTGAGCGCGATCTACGGCATCGGCGCGCCCGAGGACTACACCCAGATGCGTTTCATCACACGGGTGGGCGACAAGATCGGACAGCGCGACATCATTTCGCAGCTGATTCGCATGCAGTACAACCGCAACGAGCAGGACTTCGCGCGCGGGACCTTTCGCGTGCGCGGTGACACCATCGATATCTTTCCGGCGGAGCACAGCGAACTGGCGATCCGCGTCGAGCTGTTCGACGACGAGATCGAGTCGCTGCAATTGTTCGACCCGCTCACCGGGCGCATCCGGCAGAAGGTGCCGCGGTTCACGGTGTACCCGTCGAGCCACTATGTGACGCCGCGTGAGAAGGTGGTGTCGGCGGTGGAGAGCATCAAGCTCGAACTCGCGCAGCGGCTGAAGGAGCTGGTCTCCGAGGGCAAGCTGGTCGAAGCGCAGCGGCTGGAACAGCGCACCCGCTTCGACCTGGAGATGCTCAGCGAAGTCGGGCACTGCAAGGGCATCGAGAACTACACGCGGCACCTGTCCGGAGCGCCGCCGGGGGCGCCGCCATCGACACTCACCGACTACCTGCCCAAGGATTCGCTGATGTTCCTGGACGAGAGCCACCAGATGATCGGCCAGCTCGGCGCGATGTACAACGGGGATCGCTCGCGCAAGCTGACGCTGGTGGAATACGGCTTCCGTTTGCCTTCCGCCCTGGACAACCGGCCGCTGAAGTTCGAGGAATTCGAGGCGCGGATGCGGCAGGTCATATTTGTTTCGGCCACGCCGGCGGCCTATGAGCAGCAGCATGCGGGTCAGGTGGTCGAGCAGCTGGTGCGTCCCACCGGCCTCGTTGATCCGGCGGTCGAGGTGCGACCCGCAACGCACCAGGTGGACGACGTGCTGCAGGAAATCCGGATCCGCGTCGAGAAGAACGAGCGCGTGCTGATCACGACGCTGACCAAGCGCATGGCCGAGCAGTTGACCGATTACCTCGCCGACAACGGCGTCAAGGTGCGTTATCTGCACAGCGACATCGATACCGTGGAGCGGGTGGAAATCCTGCGCGACTTGCGGCTCGGCAGTTTTGACGTGCTGGTCGGCATCAACCTGCTGCGCGAGGGGCTTGACATCCCGGAGGTGTCCTTGGTCGCCATCCTCGACGCGGACAAGGAAGGCTTCTTGCGCGCCGAGCGCTCGCTGATCCAGACCATCGGACGCGCGGCGCGCCACCTGAATGGCCGCGCAATCCTCTACGCGGACCAGATGACGGAGTCGATGAAGAAAGCGATCGGCGAGACCGACCGCCGCCGCGCCAAGCAGGTCACCTACAACGAAGAGCACGGCATCACGCCGCGCAGCATCGTCAAGCAGGTGCGCGACCTGATCGACGGCGTGTACAGCGAGAAGGCCAGCAAGGAAATGGAGAAGCAGGAGCTGCAGCGGGCCATGACCCAGGACATGTCCGAGAAGGACGTCGCCAAGGAGATCAAGCGGCTCGAAAAGCTCATGCTCGAGCACGCGCGCAACCTGGAATTCGAAAAAGCGGCACGGGTGCGCGACCAGCTTGCGCTGTTGAAGGAACAGGCGTTCGGCGCCGTGGTCCACGACAACGTCGTGCCGATGCAGGCCGCGAATCGGCCTTGACCGAAAAAAAGCGTAGCGCCAAGGCCGCGCCCTTGCGGCCCTGCCGATGCGAAGCACGGATTACCTGAGCGCGGCCGCGGGTTTTCTGATATACTTGACGAAATTACTCAGGAACACTCCAGGACTCAGTGGATCAGCGGATGAGTTGCTGATTCAGTGCCGGAAAAGCCGGAATGGGGCGGAGAGACGGGCTTCGGGGCCACAAGCCCCAGGGGCGATATGAAGTTAGGCCGAGCACAAAGGAGCTTGCGATGCGTCTCACAACCAAAGGCCGCTTTGCGGTCACCGCGATGATTGACCTGGCGCTGCGCCAGAACAATGGTCCCGTTACGCTGGCGGCGATCAGCCAGCGCCAGCAGATTTCGCTGTCTTATCTCGAGCAGCTCTTCGGCAAGCTGCGCCGGCACGAACTGGTCGAGTCCACTCGCGGGCCGGGCGGCGGCTACACGCTGGGGCGCAAGGCTTCCGAAATCACCGTGGCCGACATCATCGTCTCCGTGGATGAGCCGATCGACGCCACGCAATGCGGCGGCAAGGAAAACTGCGACACCGACGGCGGGCGCTGCATGACGCACGAGCTGTGGGCGGCGCTGAACCAGCGCATGGTCGAGTTCCTGGATTCCGTGACCTTGCAAAAGCTGGTGGATGACCAGCTGGCCAAGGGCGTGCAGATCGAGGACAAGCCGGCGGTGAAGCGGGCGATCTCGGCGCAGCCCGTGGTCAAGCCGATCCGGGTGAACGCGCCCAACTCGGTTTTCGCGCTGGGGAATTCATACGCCAAGTCGTAGTTTTTGCGGCCCATTTGCGATGGCGCAAATGGGCGCTGAATGCCTCCACGCCTAATTTCGTTTCAAGTCAGCAGCAAGCCAAGCCATGGACATGACACCGCACTTTCCCATCTATATGGATTACGGCGCGACAACGCCGGTCGACCCGCGCGTGGTCGACGCCATGATCCCCTGGTTGCGCGAGCACTTCGGTAATCCCGCGTCGCGCAGCCACGCCTGGGGCTGGGAAGCTGAAGCTGCCGTCGAGAAAGCCCGTGAGCAGGTGGCCGACCTGATCAACGCCGACCCGCGCGAGATCATCTGGACCTCCGGCGCCACGGAATCGGACAACCTCGCCATCAAGGGCGCGGCCAATTTCTACAAGACTCGAGGCAAGCACCTCATCACGGTCAAGACCGAACACAAGGCCGTGCTCGATCCGATGCGCGAACTCGAGCGGCAGGGCTTCGAGGTTTCTTACCTCGACGTCAAGGAAGACGGCCTGCTCGACTTCGAACTGCTGAAGTCGACGATCCGCCCCGACACGATCCTCATCAGCGTCATGTTCGTGAACAACGAAATCGGCGTCGTCCAGGACATTCCCGCCATTGGCGCGCTCTGCCGTGAGAAGGGCATCATCTTCCACGTCGACGCGGCGCAAGCCACCGGCAAGGTGGAGATCGACGTCAAGAAACTGCCGGTCGACCTGATGAGCCTGGCTTCGCACAAGACCTACGGACCCAAGGGTATCGGCGCGCTGTACGTGTGCCGCAAGCCGCGCGTGCGGCTGGAAGCACAGATGCACGGCGGTGGGCATGAGCGCGGCATGCGTTCCGGCACGCTGCCCACTCACCAGATCGTGGGCATGGGCGAAGCCTTCCGCATTGCCAAGGCCGAGATGGCGCAGGACAACGCCAAGGCGCGTGCGTTGCAGCAGCGCTTGCTCAACGGGCTGAAGGACATCGAGCAGGTGTTCATCAACGGCAATCTCGAACACCGCGTCGCGCAGAACCTGAACATCAGCT
>Ga0068855_100001029_pt1 | contig 34723 bp, 29 predicted proteins | sample KBSCornC52_FD_66592 | JGI IMG/M metagenome (GOLD analysis project Ga0068855, IMG submission 66592) | Corn rhizosphere microbial communities from Kellogg Biological Station, Michigan, USA - KBS Corn C5-2 | ecosystem: Host-associated > Plants > Roots > Rhizosphere > Soil ...
GGCAAGCACAACGACCTCGACAATGTCGGCTATACCGCGCGCCACCACACCTTCTTCGAGATGCTCGGCAATTTCTCCTTCGGCGATTATTTCAAGGAGCGCGCGATCGAGCTCGCCTGGGGGCTGGTCCACAAGGAGTGGGGCGTTCCGGCCGACCGGCTGACCGTCACGGTCTATCATACCGATGACGAGGCCTTCGATCTGTGGAGGCGGATCGCGGGGCTGCCCGAGCAGCGCATCATCCGCATTCCTACCTCGGACAATTTCTGGGCGATGGGCGATACCGGGCCGTGTGGGCCGTGCAGCGAGATCTTCTACGATCACGGCGATCACATCCCCGGCGGCCCGCCCGGCAGTCCGGACGAGGACGGCGACCGCTTCGTCGAGATCTGGAACCTCGTCTTCATGCAATATGAGCAGGTCGATCCGGAGACGCGCAATGCGCTGCCGCGCCCGTCGATCGACACCGGCATGGGGCTGGAGCGGATCGCCGCCGTGCTCCAGGGCGTCCACGACAATTACGACACCGACACCTTCAGGACGCTGATCGCGGAGAGCGGCGAGCTGACCGGCAGCGACCCGGCCGGCGAGATGAAGGCGAGCCACCGGGTCATCGCCGATCACCTCCGCGCCTCCGGCTTCCTCGTCGCCGATGGCGTGCTGCCGGCCAATGACGGACGCGGCTATGTGCTCCGCCGGATCATGCGCCGGGCAATGCGCCATGCCCATCTCCTCGGCGCGAGCGAGCCGCTGATGCATCGGCTGGTGCCGGCGCTGGTCGGCGAGATGGGCGCGGCCTATCCCGAGCTCATCCGCGCCCAGCCGCTGATCGAGGAAACGCTCAAGCTCGAGGAGACCCGCTTCCGCCAGACGTTGGAGCGCGGGCTGAAGCTGCTCGACGAGGCGACCGTGAGCATGGCCGCCGGCGCGACCCTGCCGGGCGAGACCGCCTTCCGGCTCTACGACACCTATGGCTTCCCCTATGACCTGACCGAGGACGCGCTGCGCGCCCAGGGCTTCGGCATCGACCGCGCCGGCTTCGACGCTGCGATGGCCGAGCAGCGCCGCGCCGCGCGCGCGGCCTGGAAGGGGTCCGGCCAGCGCGCCGACGATGAAGTCTGGTTCGACATCGCCGAGGAGACCGGTCCGACCGAGTTCACCGGCTATCTCTCGCATGACGGCGAGGGGCAGGTTGTCGCCATCGTCCGCGACGGCGCGCGGGTCGATCGCGCCGGCGCCGGCGAGACCGTCGACATCATCACCAATCAGACGCCCTTCTATGGCGAGAGCGGTGGTCAGGCCGGTGACGCCGGGACGATCACCGGCGAAGGCGGATTTGCCGCGCGGGTCGATGATACGTCGAAACCGCTCGGCAAGCTCCACGCCCATCGCGCGGCGATCACCGCGGGCGAGATCAAGCTCGGCGACGCGGTTCACCTGTCGGTCGATGTCGCGCGGCGCGCACGGCTGCGCGCCAACCATTCGGCGACCCATCTGCTGCACGCCGCGCTGCGTCACCGCCTCGGCGGCCATGTGACGCAAAAGGGGAGTCTCGTCGCCGAGGATCGGCTGCGCTTCGACTTTTCCCAGCCCAAGGCGCTGACGCCCGAGGACATCGCGGTGGTCGAGGCCGAGGTGAACGCGCAGATCCGCGGCAATGACGCGGTCAGCACCCGGCTGATGACGCCCGACGAGGCGATTGCCGCCGGCGCGATGGCGCTGTTCGGCGAGAAATATGGCGATGAGGTGCGCGTGCTGTCGATGGGCTGCGGCGTGGACACGCCCTATTCGGTCGAGCTGTGCGGTGGCACCCATGTCAATGCGCTTGGCGACATCGCGCTGTTCAAGGTGATCGCCGAAAGCGCGGTCGCGGCCGGCGTGCGGCGCATCGAGGCGGTGACCGGCGAGGCGGCGCGGCAATGGCTGACCGCGCGCGAGGACCGGCTCAAGGAAGCTGCCGCGACGCTCAAGGCCTCGCCCGAGGAGGTGCCGGCGCGCGTCGCCGCGCTGGTCGAGGAGCGCCGCCGGCTCGAACGCGAGCTGGCCGAGGCGAAAAAGGCGCTGGCGCTCGGCGGCGGCGTGGGCGCGGCCAAGGAAGAGAGCGGGCCCGAGCAGGTCGCCGGCCATGGATTCATCGGCCAGGTGATCGAAGGGCTCGATCCCAAGGGCCTGCGCGGGCTGGTCGACGACGCCAAGAAGCGGGTCGGCTCCGGCGCGGTGGTGCTGGTCGCGGTCAACGAGGGCCGCGCCAGCGTCGCGGTCGGCGTGACCGATGATCTCACGCAGACGCGCAATGCCGTCGAGCTGGTCAAGCGTGCGGTCGAGGCGCTCGGCGGGCAGGGCGGTGGTGGCCGGCCCGACATGGCTCAGGGCGGCGGCCCCAATGGCGATCAGGCCTTGGCCGCGGTCGCAGCGGTCCGCGCGGCGCTCGAAGGGATGGCCGAGGCGGCCTAATCCTCGATCTCGCCGAGACGCCTCGGCCGTAGCCGCGGCGCGCGGTCGAGCTGGCTGAGCGTCATGATCTCGGTGCGTAGCTGCGCGCGCTTCTCGTGGATCGAGGCGATCACCGGGCCCATCGCGATGCCGAGATCGACCAGCACCGCCTCGGACAATTGCAGCGAGGCCTCCAGCGTCTCCGGCACCGCATCGGTCGCGCCGGCGCGATAAAGCTCGGCGGCATGGCCGGCGTCGCGCGCGCGGGCGACGATCGTGAGGTCCGGATAGAGTCGGCGAACCCGCTCTGTCAGTCGCACCGCCTGGACCGGATCGTCCATCGTCAGGACGAGCGCCCCTGCGCGGTTCAGCTCCAGCCGTTCGATCAGCTCGGCGCGGGAGACGTCGCCGAACAGGATCGGTTCGTCTTCGCCGAGCGCTCGTCGCACCACATCGATATCCGCCTCGACCGCGAGATAGGGGCGGCCATGCTCCTTGAGCATTTGCGCGACTTGCCGGCCGACCCGGCCGAAGCCGACGACAATCGTACGCCCTTCCGGCGTAACCTCGCGGTCGACCGCAGATCGCAGTTCGCCACGAGCGACGCGTCGCGACGCCTGTCGCCCGATCCAGGCAAGTGCGGGCGTGATCGTCATGCCGATCGCAGTGACGATCTGCCAGAACTGCGCCGTGGACGGCGCGACCAGCGCTGCCTCGGCGGCAACGCCGAGGACGATCAAGGTTGTCTCCGATGGGGACGACATCAGCAGGCTGGCTTCCGCCGCCACCGCCCAGCGCCCGCTGGCGATGCGCAGCAGCAGCGCGGTGACCACCACCTTGGCGAGGATCACGCCGACCAGCGCAACGAGGAACAGCGGCCAGCGCGCGACGATCGCGCCGAGGTCGAGGCTCATGCCGATGGTGATCAGGAAGACGCCGAGCGCGAGACCGCGCAGCGGTGCGGTGGTCAGCTCGACCTCGGCGCGATATTCGGTCTCGGCGATCAGCAGCCCCGCGATCAGCGCGCCGACGATCGGCGACAGGCCGGCCGCGGCCGTCGCCATGCTGGCGAGAATGACGGTGAGCAGACTGATGGCGAGGAACAACTCGGGGTTCTTGGTTCGCGCCGCCTGGGCGAAAATCGGCGGCAGGACGAAGCGACCGGCGGCAAGCATCACCACCACCGTCACGAAGCCGATGAGCAGCGTCATCACCAGCCCGTGAAAGTCGCCACTGGCATTGGGCCCGAGCGCGCCGAGCACGAAGATGATCGGCACCAGCGCCAGATCCTCGAACAGCAGCATGGCGAAGACTGGCGTACCGACCGCACCCTGAACCCCGGTCATCGGCAGCACCAGCGCGGTTGACGACAGGGCCAGCGCCAGTCCGATGCCGAGCGCGCCGGCCGCGGGCTGTCCTAGCAGGACCAGCGCCACCGCGATCACAAAGCCGCAGAGCAGCAGCTCGGCCGCGCCCAGTCCGAACACCAGTTTGCGCATCGTCCACAGCCGCCGGAATGACAGTTCCAGCCCGATCGCGAACAGCAATAGGATGATGCCGAGCTCGGCGAAGGGCTCGATCGCATGGGGATTGCTGATCGTGATGATCCCCAGCCAGGGATGCTGAGGCTCCAGCGCGCCGAGGCCGGTCGGCCCTGCCAGCAGGCCGACCAGGATGAAGCCGATTACCGGATTGATGCGGAAGCGGGCGAAGGCCGGGATGACAAGCCCGGCGCCGCCGAGGATCACGAGGGAGTCACGAAAGCCGGGAGAATCGAGGGAGAGCGCCATGCGGGCACTGTTGCGGCATCGATCCGGAAAGGCCAGCCGCAAGCGGCAGTTGCGTCGGCGGGCGCTCCGCCTCTAAGCGGGGCGCGAGGACAGGTGGCCGAGTGGTTTAAGGCAGCGGTCTTGAAAACCGCCGTGGGTGCAAGCTCACCGTGGGTTCGAATCCCACCCTGTCCGCCAGGCACAATGCATCGGCATCAGAACTGCCGCTCCGGCATGTGGACGATCAAGCCATCAAGCGCCTCGGTTACCGGGATTTGGCAGGCGAGGCGTTTGCCGGGTCGTTGGCTGTCATCGATTTCCAGAACAGCTTCCTCGATGGCGTGAGGCTCGCCGACGATCGCCCGGAACTGTTCGGCCACGAACACGCGGCAAGTGCCGCAGGCGCAGGCCCCGCCGCAATCGGCAAGGATGCCGGGAACATCGTTGTCGCGCGCTCCGCGCATGACTGTCAGTCCGACCGGCACCTCCATCCGGTGCTCCGTCCCGTCATGCTCGACGTAGGTGATCTTGACCATGCGAGCCGATGTCAGGCGGACGAAAAGGTAATCGGCAAGCCCTCCATGCCCCAGACGCCGGGGAACGGCCGCCAGCCGCGCGGACCCGTCGTCTTGGGCGCCAGGAGACGTTGCGCGACCAGGTGCATGCCTTCAGCGATCTGCGCCCGGGCGATATGTTGCCCAAGGCACATATGGGCGCCGAGGCCGAAACCCATATGCCTGATCTGATCGGGGCGATCGGGAATGAAGGCGTGCGGGTCGTCGATCACGGTCGGGTCCTGGCCGGCGATCGCCCAGGGAAAGAACAAGGTGGTGCCGGCCGGGATGAGGACATCGCGATATGCGATGTCCTCTGTCACGATCCGCATCATGTTGTTCGTTCCGTGGAGGCGCATCGCCTCGTCGACCGCCTTGGTGCAGTAATCGAGGTCGGCCGCGCATCGCGCATAGACGTCGGGGCTCTGGCACAGTTCGAACATCATCATCGTCATGACATTCTTCGATGTGTCGTAGCCCGCGGTCAGCAGGAAGGTCAGGATATTGACCAGCTCGGGTTGTGCGAGCTTTCCCTCGACATGGATGTGGAGCAGCACGTCGAGCAGGTCATTGTCGTCATCCGGCTTGCGCACCGCCAGGCGCTTCACGATCAGCTCCGAGCAGTATGCGTCGAGGCGCTGCGTTCCTTCCTGCATCGCCGCGAGGACGCGCAGGTCCATGCTGACGCTGCGACCCAGGGCCTCGAGCGAGGCACGCAATTGGGGAATCGCCTCGTCAGGCGAGCCGATCATCCGCGAGATGACCGCAATCGGGTACCAGGAGGCAAATTCCTCGAAATCGAACGCGCCCCTGGGCGCCCATTGGTCGAGCAGCTCGGCCATCACATCACGCATCAGCTGTCGGTGGCGATTGGCCTGGCGCGGGGTGAAGGCGGGGGCGAGCACATCCCGCAATCGCTGATGCCGCTCGCCCCGCGCATTCAGGATATGCCCGAGCTGAAAATCACCCCAGGGCGTATCCGCGGCACCCATCATGTCGACCATCTCGACATAGTTGCCGCGCATCTGGCTATCGAGTTTGAACAGGTCGCGGATGGCGCTGTAGTGCGTGACGACGAAGCCCAGCGGCGAGGCGGCCAGCCATGGATGCTCCGCGCGCGCCGCATCGAGTTGTGGGATGGGATTCGCGGCGAACCAGTCCTCGTTCACCGCGAGGTTTGGCAGCTGAAGATCCTGGATCAGCTGCCTTGGCCTATCCTCGGCTTGTGCCGCGACATTCCCAGGAAATTGTCCGTCATCCATGTCGCGCTCCTTCAGGTCGGCGGAGTCCAGCGTAGCGGCAGGCGATCGACGCTGTAGACGATGCCGGCGCTTTCCGTCGGCGGGTCGGCGGGATCGAGGGCGAAACGCGGCCAGTTGCGCATCATGTCTTCGAGCAGCATGCGCATTTCCAGCCGTGCGAGATGCGAGCCGAGGCAGCGGTGGACACCGGTGCCGAAGGTGATCGCGGGCTCCTCGCGGTCGATGTCGACCCGTGCCGGGTCGGGATAGGCCTGCGCGTCGAGATTGCCGGCCGGGATGAGGACATGCAGCCGCTCGCCCTTGCGCAGCTGCACGCCGCGGAACTCCGTGTCTTTCGTCACATAGCGCAGCACCGAGCTGACGGCGTAGCGCCGCAGCATCTCCTCGACGAAATTGGGGATCAGCGCGCGGTCCACGCGCAGCCTGTCCTGCAGCGCCTGGTCGGTCGCGAGATGGCGCGCGCTGAAGCTCATCGCATTGGTGACGGTGTCGAGCCCGGCTGTGGTGAGGAAGACGACGAAGCTCATGATCTCGTCGACGCTCGGCGGGCGGCCGCCGAGGTCGGAATCGAGCATGCGGCTGATGATGTCCTCCTCACGCCGCTCGATCCGCATCTCGACGACGTCACGCAGCATCGCCTCCATCTCGGCGAAGATGACGTCACGGTCGTCGGGATGGCCGGCGAACAGCGAGGCGGTGATCATCTTGCGCAGCGGCAGCCGCATGTCGATCGGGATGCCGAGCATCTGCATGAAGATCGTGACCGGGATGATCTCCGACACATCGCCGACGAACTCGCAGCCGCCCTTTGGCGCCAGCACGCCGGTGATGCCCGAGGTCAGCTCGCGGATCCGGGGCAGCATCGCATTGACGACTTTCGGCGAGAACACGCCGAGCAGGATCTTGCGGTAGTGATAATGCTCGGGCGGATCGAGGAAGATCGGGAGCATCATCCGATTGTCGCTGACCTTGGTCAGATCGCTCGAGAAATTGTCATAGTCGCGGCTGACCTCCAAGATCGCCTCATGCGATCGCACCACCCAGTGGCCGCCATAGCGCGGCGTCCAGAAGATCTCCGGCGTGCGTTCGGCCAGTGTGATCAGGCCGAGATGGAGATCGGGCTTGAGCAGCGGGTCCTGGCTGATGTCGAAATCGTAGAGCAGCGCTTCCGGAACATGCGCCGGTCGTGGCGCCAGCAACGTCATCTCGGTCACCGGCCCCTCCTGGACTCCGCGCCTGGACGGCTAGTCGTAGACCAATTCCGGCGCTGTTGCGACTGGGCGAGGTCAGCGGAGCGCCGGCCCGTCGGCGAAGACCGCGGCCCGGCGCAGCAGGGCGACGACCTCCTCATCGCTGGTCTGGGTGAAGTCGCCGTAATGGGCACCGACCGCTTCGAACGGCTCCGGCATGGCGAGGCAGACGATCTCGTCGCATTCCGCGCCGAGCGCCTGAACCACATCGGCTGGCGCCAGCGGCACCGCCAGCACCAACCGCGTCGGCCCGGTCTTGCGCAACGCCTGCAGCGCTGCCCGCACGGTGCCGCCGGTGGCGATGCCGTCGTCGACGACGATCACGGTTCGGCCGGCCGCCGGGATCGGTGCGCGCGATCCGGCATAGGCGCTTCTGCGCCGCTCGATCTCGGCGAGCTGGCGGCGGTATTCGCTCTCGATATAAGCCCGGCCCGGCGCGATCTGGCGGACGATCGCCCCGTTGAGCACCAGCTGCGGATCGGCGCCGTCGACCACCGCGCCGATGCCGAATTCCGGATAGCCGGGCGCGCCGAGCTTGCGGACGAAGACGAGATCGAGCTCGGCTTCCAGCGCGCAGGCGATCTCGAAGGCGACCGGCACGCCGCCGCGCGGCAGGGCGAGAATCAGCGGATTGCTGCTACGAAAGCGTTCCAGCGCGGCCGCGAGCTGCAAGCCGGCGTCCTGACGGTCTTGGAAGATCGGGTCGTGCATCGCTGCCTCTTCAACCGTTGGCCAAATAGGTCGCGAGCCAGCGGACCGCATGGCTGACGACCTGGTCGAGCGCGCCCGGCTCCTCGAACAGATGCTGTGCGCCGGGGACGATGACGAGTTCCGTGGCGCTGCGCAAATTGCGCTGCGCGGCCTGGTTGAGCTCGATGACCGGGGCATCGCGGCTGCCGACGATCAGCATCACGGGCGCGGCAACCTTGGCCAGGGCAGCGGCGCCGGCGAGATCGGGGCGGCCGCCGCGCGAGACGATCGCGCGGATCCTCGGGTCCGGGCCCGATGCGGCGAGGAGCGCGGCGCCCGCGCCGGTGCTGGCGCCGAAATAGCCGATCGGCAGACCGGCGACTTCATCCAGCGTAGCGATCCAGTCGGCCACGCTGCGCAAGCGCCGGGCGAGCAGCGGGATGTCGAAGATCTTGGCGCGATCATCCTCCTCCTCGGGATGGAGCAGATCGGCAAGCAGCGAGGCGAAGCCCGCGTCGAACAGCCTGTCCGCAACGTGATTATTGCGTGGGCTCAGCCGGCCGCTGCCGCTGCCATGGGCGAAGATGACGATACCGCGTGCGGGATCGGGCCGGCGCAGCAGCGCCTCGAGACCTTCGGGCTCGACCATCACCGCGACCGGCTGATCGCAAAGCTGGCGAACCGCGGTCATAGGCCGAACGGCCATGTCTCGGGCGCGCCGTGCGGGCGCTCGCGGCCGAGCGGCGTCACTGCCCTGGTCTGCTCGAACCAGAGCCAGGCGTCGAACTGCTCGGCCAGCACCGCCTCGAAGTAATGGCTCGCCCGCTCGGTCTCGGGCCGGTAGATCACGCCGATCGCGCGTTCGAGCAGCGGCTGGCTCAGCAGCTTGCGCAGCTCGTGATGCTGCGGCGCGCGCCAGTCGGTCAGGCTGCGCATCTGGCCGGTCTGGCGAAAGCCATGCTCGTAACTGTCAGGGCGCGACGGGCGCACCGTCTTGATCTCCATCTCGCCGCCCCAGTCGGTCGCCGCGGCGACGGTGCCGCTGTCCGTGCCGAAGCCGATCAGCACCGCGTCCTCGCCATAGGCGGTGCGGCACAGCTCGCCGATGTTGAACTCGCCCTGCCAGCCCATGGCGGTGGCCGCGGCGTTGCCGACATGGCTGTTATGCGCCCAGACCACCGCCTTGCCGCCATCGCCGCGATGGGTGAGCAGCGCCTGGAGAGTCTCGAACATGTGGCGGTCGCGCAGATTCCAGCTCTCGGTCGAGCTGCGGTACATCGCGCGGTAATAGCGCTCCGCGGCGCGGACGATGCGCGCGTTCTGGACCGCGTCGAACCAGGCTTCGCCGCTATCGGTCATCAACTCGAGCCGGCGCGTCAGCAGCTCGCGCAGCTGGGCGACGGCTTCGTCCTCGCAGGTCTCGCGCGCGCCGTAGAGCACCGCGCGACCATAGTCCGCCGGTTCGTCCTGCCAGGGCGTGAGGCAGCCGTAGCGCTGGCGCGCGTTGATCGCCGCATCGGGATCCGCCTTGTCGAGATAGGCGACGACGGCGTGCATCGATTCCGCCAGGCTGTAGACGTCGAGGCCGTTGAACGAGGCGCGCTCATCCTCGGGCAGAGCGGCGTTATGGCCGCGCAGCCAGTCGGCGAAGCCCATCACCTCGACATTGCGCCACATCCAGGTGGGAAAGCGGACGAAGACCTCGCCGCGGCGTGGGCGCGGCGCCTGATGACGGACATAGTCGTCGATCCGCGCGGCGTCCGGCCAGTCGCCCTCGACCGCGACGATGTTGAAGCCGTGCTGCTCGATCAGCCGGCGGGTGATGGCGGCGCGTGCGCGGTAGAATTCGGACGTGCCATGGGTCGATTCGCCGAGCAACACGACGCGGGCATCGGCGAAACGATCGAAATGGGCGGCGAAATCGAGCGAATCGGGATCGGGCAGGGGCTCGGCGTGACGGCGCAGCGCGTCGACCAGCTCGGCCGATGCGGCGGTGTGCACAAGTCCGCTGACGGCACCTGACATTACATCCACTCCCAGGGCTGCCTTTATGAGGGAAAAACGCACGACGGACCCAAGCGTGCCGGCCATGTCACCGCTGGCGATGCAGGCTTGATCTTGACGGCTGCGACACGACTCCGGAGACTCGGGGCAAAGCGCGGTGGCCAGCCGCGATGATCAGGGGAGCGATGGATGAGCGATCCCGCCTCACGTCCCGAGCGCGACATGCGTCCCGCCGCGCCGCCGCGATTGCTCGACGAGGCCTATTCGCCCGCGCAGCATGCCGCGGTGATGGACGCGATCCGCGACCATGGGCCCTGGCCGATGATCACCAAGGGCCGCTTCCGCAATATCGAGCAGGTCGCGGCGTCGACCTCGGGCCGGATCGATCCGTCGATCTCGCTCGAGAATTTCATCACGCCGCAGTTCCGCGTCTGGCTCGCGAGCCATGGCACGTCCTATTACCCCGAGCTCGACGATATTTTCTTCGATCCGCGGCTGCGCGCTCATGCCCGCGACTATTGGGGCGCCGAATTCGCTCGCCCGACCTTCATGTTTTGCGGTCTTTCCGGGCCGTTCGAGAATGTCGATCGCGGCCATATCGACGGCGTCAACTTTCGTGGCATCGGCAAGGCCAATACACCGCTGTGGATCATGTCGCTGATGGGCAAATCGGGCCTGTTCGACCGCTGGCAGATCAAGATGGCGCAGGTCGTCGCCTGGTGGTCGCGCTGTCCGACCGGCGGCTTCACCTATTGGCCCGACGGTATCGCCGGCCAGCCGCGGCGGGTCGAGGCGCCGATGTGGAACAAGGGGCTGGTCGTCCAGAACGAGTGCATGTTCCACCGCGCGGATTCGAGCGGGCCGCCCGAGCGCCGCCACCCGGAGGGCTTGACCTTCGACACCGAGCTGGGGGTCGATCCGAATGATCGCGATCTCTGGCTGATGAAGACCGGCGATATCGTCAACGACCGCTTTCACACCGATGAGCTGCGGCTGATGTTGCACTGGAACGCGGAGGTCTATTGGGATCTCGACGACCTCAAGCTGCATGCAGACAATCGCGACGATCTGACCCATGAGATGGTCGCCGAGATCTTCATCGCCGATCTCAGGCGCCGCGGCATTCCCTTCGAGGTGCCGTCGGACCCGTATAACGACATGGCGTTCATCGCCGCGCTGAACGACGCCTATGATCCCGGCCTGCCGCGGATCTACCCGGCGAATGCTCGGCCGCTGGCGGCGTGAGCCTGTCGCGCCGCACGTGCGAATGGTCGTCCGATGTCAAGACGGTCGCGCGGCGGCAGGGATATAGGGGCGGCGGCTCGACCGGTTGAAAGCGCCAACTGAATGTCTTCGGCAAGCGACAATGTCGTCCATACCTCCGCCATCGGCGATGCCGCCGCGATGCAGGCCGCGGTCGCGCGCGATGGCTTCTGCATCATCCCCGATGTGATTACCGCGGCGCATGTCGACCGGGTGAAGTCGCGGCTCTGGGAGGTGGTGGCGCTGCTGCAGCGGTCGGGGCAGGGGACGCACTCGAGCTTTCTCGACCCGAATGACGCCAACGTCCGGGTTTATCATCTCCCCGACCATGATCCGCTGTTCATCGATCTGTTGACCTGGCCGGCGGCGCTGGCGCAGGTCGAGGCGCTGCTCGGGCCGGATGCGATCCTGTCCAATTTCACCGCCAACATCGCCCGTCCGGGGGCGGAGCCGATGAAGGTCCACTCCGACATGGCGCTGGTCATCCCGCCGCCCTGGCAGGAATGCTGGGCGATGAACGTGATCTGGTGTCTCGACGATATCCGCGCGGAGAATGGCGCGACCCGCTATCTGCCGGGCAGCCATAAATTCACTCAGCTCAGCGATATGCCGACGGATTGCGAGGGCCGGATGAAGGCGCTCGCAGCGAAGGCCGGCTCGATCATCGTGATGGACGGCCGGCTGTGGCATTCCTCGGGCGCCAACCGGACCCAGGATGAGGATCGCGCGCTGCTGTTCGCCTATTACACCCGCCCGTTCATCCGCCAGCAGGTCAACTGGTACGAGGTGCTGTCGCCGGCGGTGATCGCCTCGCTGGACGAAAATCGGCGTAAATTGTTCGGTTTCGGGGTGCTCGCCAATCATTCGGGCGCCCATCACGTGCTTCTCGGAGACATTTCCTAGGCGTTGACAGACGGCTAAACTCCGTCAGACCCGGGAAATGAGCAGCGTGAGCGATACCACTCAGCCATTATCCGGCCATTGGGTCGGCAAGCTGCGTCGTCGGCGCGCGATCATCGAGGCCGCCTATCATATCATCCTCAAGGACGGTGACGCCGGACTGACGATGCGACGGCTGGCGCTCGAGGCCGGGGTCAGCCCGACCACGCCCTATAATCTGTTCGGCTCCAAGGAGTCGGTCATCCGCGCCGTCTTCGACGAGGATTTCGCCAATTTCGAGCGGCAGTACCGGATCAAGGCGGGCGCCAACCAGCTCGCGCGCATCTTCGACGTGATCGACTTCAGCTTCGATGCCTTCGCCGAGCGGCCGAATTTCTACATCGCTCTGTTCCGCACCCTCGAAGGGGGGCGGGAGTCGGAGGTGCGCAGCAGCGAATGGCTGCGCACGGCGTTCCTCACCTCGATCGTCGAGGACGCAGTTGCCGCGGGCTATGTCGCGACGCGCCAGAAGCAGCTCCTTGCGATGACGATCGTGCGCATCTTTCGCTCGGTCATCCTCGAATGGGTCGCCGCGGAAATCAGCCTGGCAGACGCCCATCGCCAGGTCGGCCTGGGCATTGCGCTGCTGCTCGGCTCGTCCGTTCCGGAGCGTCATCAGCCGGTGCTGGCGGAGCTGCGCGCGCGCTACGAATAGGCTCGCCGGCACTTGGCGCCAATCATCCGATCAGCCTGAAACCCCGCGGATCGACGGGCGTTTTGTCTCGACAATGTCGCTTCGCCATGGCGCTGGCCGCAACCGCCGTTGCTCCGCCTATTTATTATGTATCATGTACTAAAAATATCGCCTCTCCGCGACCCATCTGCGAGCCTTCCAATCGTGCAACGCGAAAATCCATTCCGACATCTTGACCGAATCCAACAGTACGTCTGAGTATTATATTGCGGAGATTGTCGCACAGTCTAAGTATATTCAAAACCACAGAGTTATATATATCGATAAGGCCGAATAACTTCCTCTGATATCGCTCAGATAAAAGCAGCCGAAACGGAGCATATCTGGATCTTGTCTGATCACATGTCGTGGTGCGGCGACAGTTTGTCGTCAAATGACAAGACCAGACAATAGCGCTCTGACTAGAAAATCTTCACATTCAAATGAAGCAGCCTTCGGCCGGGTCGGCGCGGAGAATGGCTGACTCATGTTACAAAAACATTGGGGAGGTGAAGATGACGCCCAGGCATGTTCTGTTGATCTCAACGGCCAGCTTCATGACTCTCATCTCGGGAGCTGCCTTTGCGCAGGATGTGCCCCCGGCAGACGCCGCCCCGCCCGCAGCCTCGGCCGCGCCGGCAGGCGGGGAGGGGCGTGGGCTCGAGGAAATCGTCGTCACCGCGCGGCGCCGCGCTGAATCGCTGCTCAACGTCCCGGTCTCGGTCACCGCCCTGTCCAGGGAGACGCTGGAGCGCTCGCACATTACCGACATTCAGCAGATCGCGGCGATGACGCCCAATCTGATGATCGCCAGCGCCTCCGGCGGCGGCGGCGGCTCGATCTCGATCCGCGGCGTCGGGTCCTCCTATCTCGACCCCGGCATCGAGCAGTCGGTCGGCATCAACATCGACAGCGTCTCGGTCGGCCGCGGCCGCTTCATCCTCGCCTCGCAATTCGATCTGCAGCAGGTCGAGGTGCTGAAAGGCCCGCAGGCGCTGTTCTTCGGCAAGAACTCGCCGGCCGGCGTGGTGTCGATCACCACCGCCGATCCGACCAACAAGCTCTCGGCAATGCTGCGTGCCGGCTATGAGTTCGAGGCGCGCGAGAAATTCGTCGAGGGCTATGTCTCAGGGCCGTTGACCGACAATCTCGGCTTCCGCGTCGCCGGCAAATTCTCCGACCTGCGCGGCTTCATCAAGAATGTGACCCAGGCGGCGCCGAACCTCGCCAGCCCCGGCTTCGACATCACCGGCCCGAACCATCGCTGGCAGGGCCAGACCAGCTATGCCGGCCGGCTGACGTTGAAGTGGCAGCCGACCGATCGCCTCACGGGAACCTTCAAATTCGCCGTCAGCCATCTCACCGGCGACGGCGACGAGAGCAACACCGAGGCCTTCTGCAGCCGCTCATCCGCATCCTACCCCAATCTGTCGATCCTCAGCTTTACCCAAGGCATGGTCATCGACCCGCAGAGCGATTGTAAGAAAAACCGCCGGAAGGCGGTCGGCGCGATCCCCGCAGGCTTTCTCGTCAACTGGCCCGAGGCACAGAAGCACAACGGCAATAGCTGGAATATCCTCGACACCTATCTTGGCTCGCTCAACCTCAACTATCGGCTGAGCGATGCGCTCACCCTGACCTCGGTGACCGGCTACACCAAGCTGCTCGGCAAGAATCTTGGCGACTACGACAATACCTCCTTCGCCACCGTCTGGTCGGCGCAACGCGAGTCGACGCGGACCTGGTCGCAGGAGCTGCGCCTGGCGAGCGACTACAAGGGGCCGCTCAACTTCACCCTCGGCCTGTTCTTCGAGGACGCCAAGCGCTCCAACAGCTTCAATCCGATCCTCGGCTTCATCGGCTTCGATCCGACCAATGGCGGCTCGGCCTACACTTTCCGCGATATCTGGCGGAACAGCGGCAAGACCTATTCCGCCTATGGCCAGGTGCGCTGGTCGATCCTCGACAATCTCGAGCTGGCCGGCGGTGTCCGCTACACCAAGGAGAAGAAGAGCATCGCTGGCGAGAACAGCTATATCAACGGGCTCGGCCTCGCATTTGGTTTCGCGCCGGCCGGCCAGGTGGTCGCCCGCAAGCTCCAGTTTTCCAACTGGTCGCCGGAGGTCACGCTGAGCTACAAACCGCAGCGCAACCTGATGATCTATCTCGCCTACAAGACCGGCTATAAATCGGGTGGCCTGTCGACCCCGGCGACGATCTCGACCGCCTATGTCGCCGACCCCAGCCTGCTCGCGTTCAAGCCGGAGAAATCCAAGGGCTTCGAGGCCGGCATCAAGGGCGAACTGTTCGATCGCACACTACGATTCGACCTTGCGGTCTATCGCTATACCTTCACCGATCTGCAGCTGACGTCCTTCGACCCGGACCTGGTCGCCTATTTCATCCGCAATGCGGGCAAGGCGCGCACCACCGGCATCGAGGGATCAGTTGTCTGGCGTGCGACCCAGGAGCTCAACCTCACCGCCGGCGCCGCCTATAACCGTGCCAAATACGTCAGCTTCACCGTGGCGCAATGCCCGGCGACGATGGGCTGCCAATCCTATGACCGCTCGGGCCAGCCGCTTCCGCGCGCGCCGAAATTCAGCTTCAACGCTGGTTTCGACTATTCACACGCGATCAGCGACGGGCTGAAAATCGGGGTCAACGGGGAAGGCATCTGGACGAGCAGCTACTGGACCAGCGAAGTCGGCGACACGGCGGGCATCCAGAAGGGCTTCTGGCGGTTGAACGCGGGCGTGCGGATCGGCGCGACCGACGACCGCTGGGAGTTGGCGCTGATCGGCCGCAACCTGACCAACAAATATTACATGCTGGTCAGCAACGACAAGGTGCTGAGCGTGCCCGGCAATTACGGCGGCTATTTCGCCCGGCCGCGCGAGGTGGTGGTGCAAGGGACGGTCAAGTTCTGATCGCAGGCTTCGTCGAGTTAAGATCCCCGACTCAACAGGGGAGGGACGGTCCGAGGGTGCACTCGGGCCGTTCCTTATGGCGACGTCCCGATACGAAAGTGATAAGGCGGCTTGAGCAGATGAGGTGGATGCCCACATGAACGTCGCCGTCCACGAATTCGACGATTATGATCCCTTCGCCAAGCAGGTAATGGACAATCCGCTGCCGTTCTACAAATGGCTGCGGCGGGAGCATCCAGTCTATTACATCGCGAAGTACGACACCTTCGTCTTCTCGAAATTCCAGGACATCATGGACGTGCTGTCGATCGGCGATAACGTCTTTGTCGCCAGCGACACGACCTTGCCCGATCCGCCGCGCCTGCTGCGCCAGAATTACGGGCAGCCGCAGGAACTGCCGATGGATCCGATGCCGATCGGCACGCTGCTCGCCTCGCCGCATTTCGAGGTGCTGCGCCAGGCGCATACCCGGCCGCTGCGGCCCAATGCAGTCGCGCGGCTCGGCGATCTGATCCAGCAGCTGACCGACGAACGGCTCGATCTGCTGCTGCCGCGCAAGCGCTTCGACCTGACCCAGGATTATGGCGGCATCGTCGCCGCCAGCGCGGTCTGCCATCTGCTCGACATGCCGCTGTCGCTGGCGCCGCGGGTGCTCGACCTGGTCAATCAGTGCAGCCTCACCGATCCGGAAGCGGGCGGCAACGACATCGCGGTGACGATCGGCAACTGCGTCGAGCTGATGATGCCCTTTGTCGACAAGCGCCGCCGCGAAGGCGCCGACGGCTCGGTCGGAATGATCGATGGCCTGATCAACCTCGACTATTACGGCCGGCCGCTGACCGATGCCGAGATCGCCACCCAGCTGGTCTGCGAGTTCGTCGGCGGCACCGAGACCGTGCCGAAGATCGCCGCTCATGGCCTGATGGAGCTGGCCAATCATCCGGATCAGCTCGCCGCGGTGCGCGCCGATCTCGCCGCCAATGTTCCGATCGTCGTCGAGGAGATGATCCGCTTCTGCGCGCCGGCGCAATGGTTCGTCCGCACCGCGCACAAGGACGTCACCGTTGCCGGCCAGGAGATCAAGACGGGTCAGCGCATCCTCGTCCTGTTTGGATCGGCCGGGCGCGACGAGGAGGAGTTCGATCAGCCCGACGAGTTCATCTGGAACCGGCCGATCCGCCGAGTGCTGTCCTTCGGCTTTGGCCAGCATCACTGCACCGGCGTCCATCTCGCGCGGCTGGAGCTGCGGACGCTGGTCCGCAGCTTCCTAGCGCAGGTGACGGACTACCGCTTCGACATGGACGCGGCGACCAAGCGGCCGTCCAGTTTCCAATGGGGTTGGAACAGCCTGCCGGTGATTATCGGCGACTAGCCACGCCTATTCCGCTGCGGCCGCCAGCGTCTCGCGCGCCGGCTCGGGCCCGATGAACCGCCCGGGGAAACGACCGGTGATCGCGCCATTGTCCCAGGTCGGCACGCCGTTGCACAGGGTCAGCCGCATCGGCGCGGGCGCGCGGGTGTAGCGATAGGTCCGGCTGCCGTCGCCCTCGGGCACGTCCCAGATCTTCTCTTCGGGACGGCGCTCGATCGCGGCGAGGTCGAACACCGTGATGTCGGCGGCACGGCCGACCTCGATCAGCCCGCGATCGCCCAGCCCGAAGAAATGGGCGAGCTTGCCGGTCAGCACGTGAACCGCTTGCTCGATCGTCAGCAGCGGCCGGTCGCGGACATAGTCCGTCAGCAATTTCACATTGTCGCCCGCACCGCAGAACAGCTTGCCGTGCGCGCCGGCGTCCGAGACGTTGCCGATCGAGCGCGGGTCGGTCAGCAGCTTCAGGATGATCGCCTCGTCCGTCTCCCAGGGATCCTGCAGCACGATCGATCCCGGCCCGTTGCGCAGCAGCCATTCGGCGAGCGCGTCCGAGGCATGGTCGATGCCGGCCTCGGCCATGAACTGCGCCAGCGTAATGCCGACCGGTCCGGAGCCGATCTCGCTCTCGCGCAGCAGCATGGCGTTCGGGTCGGCGGCGCCGTCGCGCGCATGCTGGCCGTCCCAGGAGGCGCGGGCGCGCGACCGCCAGTCGGGATCGGCCAGCATCCGCAGCTTTTCGTCCTCATCCTGGACGTCGACCATCCCCTGCCACACCGGATTGCCAGTCTGGGCGAAGAACAGGGTGCGGTAGAAGTTCAGGAGGAAGGTGAAGGCGATGTGGGTGTAGCCGGTCCAGGCATCGACGCCCTCGGCCTTGAACCGCTCGTGCAGCGCATCGGAGCGCTTGCCCGGCTCGGCCTGGAACTTCAGCGTCGGCAGCCCGGCCCATTGGAAACGCGCGCCCGCCTTATGCGCGAGATAGCCGAGCCGCTCGCTGGTCTCCGGCCCGGTCATGCGCATGAAATGGTCGACGATCGCCTCGATCGTCGCGCCCGGATGGCGTGCGACGACGGCGAACAGCGCGGCATATTCATCATCCTCGGCGAGCATCGACGGCAGCGGCCGGTCGTGCTTGTCGTAATCGAGCTGGTTGGTCGACAGGCCCATGGCGCCGGCGCTAAGCGCATCGTCGAGCAGCGCACACATCTGCGCGATTTCGTCCGGCGTCGCGGCGCGGCTCCAAGCGTCCTCGCCCATCACCGTCAGCCTGAGCGGGATATGGCCGCAGAAGGCGGCGAAATTGACCGGAGTTCTGACGTTGCGCTCGAAGGACGCCTTGTACTCGCTCCACTTCTGCCAGTCCCAGGGGATCATCTTGCGCATCGGCGGGACGGGGATGTCCTCGAAGAAGTTGAAGATCTCGATGATGTCCTCGCGACCCCGATCGTCACCCCGCGCCGGCGCCATGGAGAAACCGCAATTGCCGTTGATCGAGGTGGTGATGCCATAGCTCGCGAGCGGTTCGAGGTTGGGCGACCACCACACCGCGCCGTCCCAATGGTTATGCGCCTCGATGAAGCCGGGGGTGACATAGCAACCGTCGGCATCGAACACCCGTTCATAGCCCGAGGGCCGGAGGTCCTTGCCGATCTCGGCGATGCGGCCGCCAGCGATGCGGACATCGCCTTTGAACGCCGGCGCGCCGGTCCCGTCGACGATCGTGCCATTCTTGATCAGCAGGCGGAAATCCATGGCGCATCCCAGTCTTTTGAGCGTCCCGGATCATACGCCATGCATCGCGAGCGGTCTTGACGCCAGGCGACGCACTGGCTGATTTCGACGACAGCGCCGACGTGGCGAGCCGGGCGATTGTCGCCTGCCGTCAAGACGGCGGCGGGCGGCGATGCTACCCCGGCGAGCGGAATGACAGGAGAGGGCGATGGCCAACCGCGATCTTCCGCTCGACGGCAAGCTGGTCGTCATTACCGGGGCGAGCCGCGGCATCGGCCGCGCCATCGCCGAGCGGCTCGCTGCTGCTGGCGCCGAGATCGTCGCCGCCGCCCGCACGCTCAAGGCCGATGGCGATCGCGGCAGCGCGGAGGAGACCGCCGCGCTGATCCGCTCGCGTGGCGGCAAGGCGAGCGCGATGCCGGTCGACATGGAGGATGGCGCCAGCCGTGCGGCGCTGATCAAGGGGGTGATCGATCGCTTCGGGCGGATCGACGTGCTGGTCAACAACGCCGGCACCGCTGCCTATACCAAGACCGACGAGATGCCGCTCGCCACCGCGGAATCGCAGATCGCGACCTATTTCACCGGGCCCTGGCACCTCTCCAGTCTGGTGCTGCCGCATATGAAGGCGGCGGGGCAGGGGCGCATTCTCAACATCGGCTCCTGCGCGGTGCTGCCGCCGACGCTGCCCTATGCGGACTACAACGCCGCGCGCGGCAATGAGACGCTTTACGCGGCCTGCAAGGCGGCGTCGCATCGTCTTGCCCAGGGGCTTGCCGCCGAGGTCCACGACCAGAATATCGCGGTCAACGTCATCGCTCCGGTCGGTGCGATCTACACGCCGGGGCTTGCTTCGCTCGGCCTCGGCATCACCCCCGACATGCCGATCTTCGAGCCGATCGAGGATATTGCCGAGGCGGCGCTGCACATGCTCGAGCAGCCGCTCGGCTACACCGGCCAGGTTGAATATTCCTACCAGTTCCTCGACCGCATCGGCCGCTCGACGCGCTCGCTCGACGGTGCGGCGGTGATGAAGGAACGCACGCCCGCCGAGGCCGAGGCCAATGCCTAAGATCTACATACTCGACGAGCTGGTGGTGCGGCAGGCCGATCGCGCTGCCATTTCGGCCGCTTATATGAAGGATTATGTCCCTGCCGCGAGCGGCCGCGGCATGACGCTCGAAGGCTCGTGGCTGACGCCGCCGATCGAGCTGCCCGGCCGCGAGATCACCCTGTTCTATCTCTGGTCGGTCGCGGGGCCGGCGGAATGGTGGGGCATGCGGCTAGGGCAGGCGCGCGCCAATCCCGAGCTCGACGTGCAGATCGAGGGCGATGAGGAGAAGACTCGCTGGTGGCGCTGGGTCGACGATCGCGTAATCAGCCGCAAGCGGCGCTTCATGGTCGATCAGCCGGAGGCCGGCGGATGATCTTCAACCTGCTGAGCGTCATCGGATTCAGCCCGGATGCGGCCGAAGGCGCGGCCGACCGGCTGGTGGCCTTGCTCGCCGAGAAGGGCGTGGCGCTGCCGGGCGTGAAGTCGGCCGCGGTGGGCCGGACACTGCCGCGCGCACTGAACGGTGGCGACGTGATGTGGCGGCTCGCCTTCGGCTCCGAGCAACAATGCTGGGACGCCTATGCCTCGAAGGCCTTCCAGGAGATCATGGTCGCGATGACGCCCGCGCAGGGCGCTACTGTTGACTGGATGGTCTATCGCGCCGATCATTTCGACGTCAGCCGCTCGCAGGGCCAGACAGGGCTGTGGCGTTGCCTGTGCATCGCGGTCGACGACGGCACGCCGGCGCCGCAGATCCGCCAGTTCGAGCGCGACCTGCTGGAAATGCCGGGTCCCGTGCAGTCGATCCGCAACTGGACGCTGGGCGCGGTCGTGGCTAGCGGCGGGCGGCGCCGTTGGACCCACGTCTGGGAGCAGGAGTTCGTCGACGTCAGCGGGCTGGAGGGCGAGTATATGGTCCATCCGGTTCATTGGGGGCTGGTCGACGGCTGGTTCGATCCCGAATGCCCGCAGCGGATCGTCGATCCGATGCTGATCCACGCGGCGATGGACATCAGCGGCGCGGTCATCGTCTAATCGCGCCGAGCAGCGACGGGAGGATGGCTTGGACCTCGAGCTGAACGGGCGCACCGCGCTCATCACCGGCGCATCCCAGGGCATCGGTGAAGGCATCGCTGAGGTTTTGGCGGAGGAGGGCTGCGCGCTGCGTCTCGTTGCCCGCTCCGCCGAAAATCTCGATCGGGTGTCGCGCGGCCTGCGCGAACGCTTCAACGCCGATGTCCAGTTTCTGCCGATCGACTTGATGGAGGACGACGCCGCCGAACACGTCGCCGAATGGGGCGGCGACATCGACATCCTCGTCAATAACGCCGGCGACACGACCTATGGCGATCTCTGGACGGTCGACGATCAGACCTGGAAGGCGAGCTTTCAGCTCAAATTCTTCTCCGCGGTCGATCTCAGCCGGCTGTTCTATCCGGGCATGAAGGCGCGCGGCTCGGGCGTGATCCTCAACAACATCGGGATTCTCGGCGAGACCGTCGATTTCAACTTCATGATCGGCACCTCGGTCTGCGCCGCGATGGAATCCTTCACCCGCTCACTGGGCGGCGGCAGCCTCAACGACGGCATCCGGGTGATCGGCGTCAGCCCCGGCGCGGTGGCGACGCCGCTGCTCGTGCGGACGATCGGTGAGGACGGGCAGAAGCGCTTTCCCGGCAAGCGCGCCGCCAGCGTGCGCGAGATCGCCGAGCTGTTCGCCTTCCTTGCCTCGCCGCGATCGGCCTATACGTCGGGCACCACCGTCACGATCGACGGCGGCCTCGCCTCGCGCGGAATCATGAGCTGACGGGGTTTAGGCGGCACCTTCTTCCCGTTCTTTCTTATCGTCATCCCGGGCTTGATTGAGCGGGTGAACAGTGCCCCTGGCACTGTTCAGTCGTGCCTGGGAGGCACGACGACCCGCGTCAATGGATCCCGCTTACTTTTGTTAGGCAAGCGGTGGCGTGCTCGACCGTCGAAGAAAGCAAGAAGCGGGATCCCGGCTCAAGGCCGGGATGACGAAGAAAAAATGACGGGCCTAGGCCGATAGTGCCTGTTTTTCGCGCGCGGCGGCTTGGCGGAACTCGCGCGGCGAGCGGGCGAACCAGCGGATGCAGCTGCGCGACAGCGCGGACAGCTCGCTGTAGCCGAGGAAGGCGGCGATCGTGATCAGCGGGATCCGCGTGTGATTGAGATAGCGCCAGGCCGCCTCGCGGCGCACTTCGTCGCGGATCGATTCGAACGATACCCCTTCGTCGCGCAGCCGGCGCTGCAGCGTGCGCGGATGCATGCCGAGCGCGGCCGCCACCTCGGTGTGGAGGCTGCCGCTGGCCGATAGCCGCTCGGCGATGAGCGAGCGCACCCGCGCGCTGATCAGCACGTCGGGCCTGGGATATTCGACGTCGATATAGCGCGTCGCCATCTCGTAGATCTGGCTGCTGCGGCCGGAGATCGCGATCGACTCATGGCGCTTGTCGAGGAAGATCGCGTTGTACGGCTGACCGAAATAGACCGTCGTGCCGAAATTCTGCTGATAGGTTGCGATCGGCGAGATCGGCTCATGGGCGAACCAGATTTCGCGCGGCCGGGCCTTGCCGTCCGACATCGCCATCACCGCCAGATGCGTGACCAGCAGCGCATTCTCGACGACCTGGCGCTGCCGCGGCAGGCGATCGATCAAGATGTCGAATTTCAGGATCCACTGGCCGGAGAGGTCATGGGCGATGTCGAGCGTCGTGCTGGCGCAAAAGGTGTAGACATGCTCCGAGCAGTAGCGGAACGCGTCGCCCAGCGTCGGCGCATTGCGCATCGCGATGTCGAGCGGGCCGAGCACGCCGACCTCCTGCTGACGGCGCGCCAGCCGCATGCCGAAGTCGGGGCAGCCGAGCGTGTCGGCGGCATGCTCGAGCAGTGCGACCAGCTGGCGATAAGGGATCAGCACGTTCGGCTGGCTGAGCACCGCGGGATCGATGCTGAACGCCCGCAGCAGACGATGGGCGTCGCCACCGCAATCGCGCACCGTTTCCGCGAAGAAACCCAGCGCATCGATCCGCACGAGATCCGTGCGATGGTCTGCCGCCCGTGGAGCAGACGGGGATGCGCTGCCGGCTCCTCTTGTCATCCTCGCCTCCGAGAAATCGCTGCCTGCCCGCGGCTTATCGGTCTTGTCTTGCAACCAGCCCGAGCCTGGCTGCATCTCGACCGTTGCCGCTTACAATTATTCTGGAGCATGTTACAGCCCGCTGAGCGGCAGGACAAGAGACTCGGCCGTTGCGGCCCGAAAGACGGGGTCTCTCCTCGTGCAGCATCGCAGATCAGATCATTGGATTATGCGTAACCTCCGTAATATCCGTTGGTGTCAATATTGTGCCGGCCGCAAAGATCGTCTTGGGTTGTCGTGATCCGTCACGAAAAGATTGAGTAATATAGTCTAGTTCTCATGATAAGGCATGATCGGACCATGTCCTGTCGTGGTCCGACGGCAGATTGTCGCCTATTGACAAGACGATCCGTACCGTCACCGCTAAGAGTTCGCGTCGCGCAATTCAGGCCGCGCCATCGGCGACGCTTCTTGTGATGGCGGAGGGGAAGAGACGGACATGGCGGACTTCGACGAAAGCTTCGATCTGGTGATCATCGGCAGCGGCGCTGCCTCGGTGACCGCCGCACTGACCGCCAAGGAGCGCGGCGCGACTTCGGTGATCATCGAGAAGCAGGACGTCTTCGGCGGCTCGACCTCCTATTCCGGCGGCGTCGCCTGGGTGCCGAATACCGTGCTCGCCAAAGGCGACGACAGCGAGGAGGATGCGCGGACCTATCTCAACGCGGTGATCGAGCGGGCCGGCGATCCCGGCAAGGCCTCACCGGTCGCCAAGCGCGAGATGTTCATCAAAGAGGGGCCGGAGGCGATCCAGTTCCTGCTCGACCATGGCGTCAAGATGATCCGAGTCTTCTGGTCGGATTATTATTCGGATCTGCCCGGCGGCAATAAATACGGTCGGGCGCTGATGGCCGAACTGTTCAATTTGAATGAGCTCGGCGAATGGAAGAACAGGCTCGGCAGCTTCTACGGATTCCCGCCGATGCCGATCAACAGCTGGGAATTCATCAATCTCACGCTGGCCAAGCGGACCTGGAAGGGCAAATGGTCGGCGATCAAGCTCGCCGCGCGCTTCATGAAGGACAAGCTCACCGGCTCGCGCACGGTCGGCTCCGGCATCGCGCTGCAGGGACGCATGTTGCAGGCGGCGCTCAAGGCGAACATCCCGATCCGCATGGAGACCGAGATGGTCGGGCTGGTCGTCGAGGACGGCCGCGTCACCGGCGTTCGGGTGAAGGACGCCCAGGGCGAGAGGACCATCGGCGCGCGCCGCGGCGTGCTGCTCAACACCGGCGGCTTTTCGCATAACCTCGAGATGCGGAAGAAATATCAGCCGGCGCCGGCGTCGGTCGACTGGACGATGGTCAATCCCGGCGACACCGGCGAGGGGATCCGGATTGCCCAGGATCTGGGTGCCGCGGTCGACGTGATGAACGAGGCCTGGTGGACGCCGGGCTCGCTGCTGCCCGACGGCAAATATGCCGGCTTCCACGTGCCGGGCGAGGCCGGCAAGCCGCATATCATCATCGTCGACAAGGCCGGCCGCCGCATCGGCAATGAAGTCGGCTCCTACATGGAGTTCGGCCAGAAGATGTACGCCCGCGGCGCGGTCCCGGCCTATGCGATCCTCGAAAGCCGGGCGCTCAGCAAATACACCTGGGGGCCGATCCGCCCCGGCACGACGATCCAGAGCATGATCGACATCGGCTACATCAAACGCGCCAACACGCTCGAGGATCTCGCTTGCCAGATGGGTATCGATCCGGAGGGGCTGAAAGCGGAAGTGACCAAATTCAACGGCTTTGCCGCCAAGGGCGTCGATGAGGATTACGAGCGCGGCGCCAGCTTCCACAACCGCTCCTATGGCGATCCGACCAACAAGCCCAATGCGTGCCTCGGCCCGATCGAGAAGCCGCCGTTCTACGCGGTCGAGATCTGGCCGCTCGACGTCGGCACCTCGGGCGGCGTGGTGACGGACGAATATGCTCGGGTGGTGAAGGAGGATGGATCGCCGATCCCCGGTCTCTATGCCGCCGGCAACGCGACCGCGCCGGTCGGCGGGCGCAGCTATCCCGGGGCAGGGGCCAGCATCGGCGGCGCGATCACCTGGGGCCATGTCGCAGCTAAGCACGCGACCGGCTGGAACGCCTGAGCCGCCTCTCGGGGGGCCGCAGAACCGGCTGCACCGCGCCCTTCGAGTCGCTAAGGTGGCGGCGGAGACTCGCCGCGCCGGCAAAGGGCCTGCGCGGCCATCAGCTTGAGGAGGCGATATGAGCGACGACCCAGTCACCATGACCGAGATCGAGGAAACCCGCCTCGATTGGACCGCCCAGCATCGCCAGGACTATCTCCGCTCCGGCGGCACCAAGGGCCATGTCGTCGACGTCCGCGAGATCGGCGGACTCCGCTTCACCACCACGCTGCTGCTCAAGACGATCGGCCGCAAGTCGGGCGAGGCGCGCATCCTGCCGCTGATCTATGGCGATACCGGCGGCGAGGTGGTGATCGTCGCGTCGAAGGGCGGGGCCGACGTCCATCCGGCCTGGTACCTCAATCTCCGCGAGAAGAAGGAGGTCGAGATCCAGATCGGCGGCCAGGCCTTCCGCGGTAGCTGGCGCGAGCCACAGGGCGCCGAACGCGCCGAGATCTGGGCGTTCATGGAAAAGCTCTATCCGCCCTATGTCGACTATCAGAAGGCGACCAAGCGCGAGATCCCGCTGGTCGTGATCGCCCCGGGCGACGAAATCCCCGTCTTCAAGGAATAGGATGGGCCGGGCGGGCGGCCGGACCGCTCGCCCGCTCGCCAGATTGGAGGATTCCGGCCGATAGGCTATTCTCCGGGCAGAATCCGAAGCCAATTCGGGAGGATGCGATGATCGTTCTCGACCCAACCCAGGACTCGCTGGTCAGCAGCCGAGCGGGCGCGCCGCGGCTCGATACGCTCGACGGCAAGACGCTCGGGCTGTGGAACAATGCCAAGATCAACGCGGCGAAATTCGTCGAGATGATCGGGGAGGAGCTGGCCAAGGACTTCTCCTTCGAGATCGTCCGCGGCGTTTATAATCCGGGGCGATTGATGGAGCCGGATGAGTGGGGCGAGATCGACCGCTGCGATGCGGTTGTGCTGGTCAACGGCGACTGCGGCGCCTGCAGCACATCCGGCATCGCCAATGCGATCGAGCTGGAGAAGCGCGGCATCCCGGCGATGCTGGTCGTGACGCCGCCGTTCATCGACGCGGTCAAGGCGACCGTCGAGATGCGCGGCATGCCGGACATCCAATGGGCGCTGGTCGATCACCCGATCGCGCGGCTCGACGAGGAGACGCTGCGGACGCGCGCCGTCGAGGCGGCGCGCCAGTTCCACGACATTGTCCTCCAACCCGTGGCGGCAGCCTCGCAGGCGGCCTGACGCGATGACGCTGGCCGAGATCGAGGTCGACGACACCGAGCAGGCGATCGAGCTGTTCCACCGCAAGGGCTGGACCGATGGCCTGCCGATCGTCCCGCCGACGCCTGAGCGGGTTGCGCGCTTCCTCGCCGCCGCCAATCGCCATGCCGATGACGAGATCGGCTTCTACGAGGAGCGCCGCATCCCGGTGACCGCCGGCAAGCTGGCGATCAATGCGGTGATGGCGGGCTGCCTGCCGGAGCATTTCCCGGTGGTGCTCGCGATCGTCGAGGCAATGCTGTCGCCCGACCTGCCGCTGCATGTCGCCAATTCGTCGACCGGCAGCTTCACCTATGGCTTCATCGTCAACGGACCGATCCGCAAGACGCTGAACATGAACTGGCAGGGCAATATGCTCGGGCCGGGCAATCGCGCCAATTCCTCGATCGGTCGCGCGATCAGGCTGATTCAATTGAATGTGCTCGGCTCGATCCCCGGCGCCGGCGACGATCATCCGGCGCATGGCCGGGTGGTGCTCGACCGCTCGATGATGGGGCAGCCGGCGAAATACGCGACCTATCACATCGTCGAGAATGAAGAGGATTTTCCCGAGCTGAAGCCGGTCCATGTCGAACTCGGCTACGAGCCGGAGGACAGCACGGTCACGCTGCTGGTGATCGGCGGCTACGCCTGGATGGATGGCCATGGCGAGCAGACACCCGAGGCGTGGATCGAAAGCTTCGCCCATTCGGTGGTCGCGGCTAATCGGCTGGTGAACCGCGGCCCGGCGGTCGTCCTGATGCCACCCGAGAATGCGCAGCTGTTCGTCAACGCCGGCTGGTCGAAGCAGGATATCCGCGACGCGCTGTTCGCCGCGACGCGGCGCTCGATCGCCTGGGTCAAGGAGAACGGATATCGCCTCGCGCTGCAGCGGCTGCGCAACGAGCCGGTCCGCTCCGGCGACGAGGAGCGCTTCGTCGCGATCAGCGGTTCGGCCGAGCCGAAGGATCTGCACATCGTCGTCTGCGGCGGGCCGGCAGGCGGCTGGCCCTTCTACCTTCACGCGGTGGGTGAATCCGTGACGCGCAAGATCCAGGTCTGATCATGACCGCATCGCCCGCGATCACCGAGGCGCTCGCATCGCTTGGGACCATGCTCGAGGCCGACGGCTATGCCCTGGAGCTGCGCGAGGAAGGGGCGGATCTGCTCGTCGCCGAGATCAAGGCCGGGCCGGATGCCTGCGCCGACTGCCTCGTGCCCAAGGAGATGATGCGCGGCTATTTCGACAGCGCGCTGCGCAAGGCGCTCGACGCGCCGCCGGATGTCGAGCTGATCTATCCGGCGGACAACCGCTAAATTACGCCGAAGCCGGAATCCTGCCGCGCAGTTTCAGCGTTTCCTCGCCGTCGCCCGTGCCGGTGTCGCGGCAGTCCACCTTGACCAGCGTCACCGAGGCGCGATCAAGGAAATGCTCCTCGTCCGCGTAAAAGATCTGGCCGATCACCGGATCGGCGAAAATGCGCATGATTTCGTTGAAGTCTTCTTCGGTCCGCATGCCCCATTCGGCGATGCAGTCATATTCCCATTCGCGCGGTCCGAAGGCGCCACCGCCGCCACTTTCGGCCGTCGGTACGTCGCCGCCCCAGACCTCGGTCTTGTAGTTGCGTTTGTAGTGGATCAGCAGATGGCCGAGATACTTGTTGCCCAGAACCGAATGGCTGTTCTCGTAATGGTCGCGGAACTGGTCCAGCGTGATCCCCTGCTTGCGCTTCAGCAGCCACATCACCTTGTACATGCCATCCTCCTGCCTCGGATCGCGGCCAGGCCGCCGATCGCCTCTTCTGCCGCACTATCCTCCAAGGGCGCGGCCTAGTCTACCGCGCGCCTGTCGGCCGCTACCCTCACTTTGTCGCCTGCGGTCAAGAACGCCTCTCGCGCCGCGGGCATATCCCTGCGAAAATGCGTGCCGACAAGGGAAGGGATGGCCGTTGAAGGTTGCGATCGACAGGCGCCGCTGCCTCTCAAGCGGTTATTGCGTCATGGAGGCGCCGGCCGTCTTCACCCAGGACGAAGAGGGACTGGTGGTGCTGCTCGACGCCAATCCGCCGCCGGATCAGCATGCCGCCGCCAGGACCGCCGAGATCGCCTGTCCCGCGGCGGTGATCACGGTCAGCGAGGAAGGATCGAACGGGGCATGAGCGCGACCCTGACCAAGGACGTGCCGGTGATGCACGTCGACCTCTACAGCGAGGAGATGATCGCCGATCCCTGGCCGACGCTCAGGCGCATCCGCGAGGCCGGCCCGGTGGTGTGGAACGCGTGCGGCCATTGGATGTCGGCGCAGGACCGCGTCTGCCGCTACATCTTCAACCATCCCGAGGTGCTCGGCGCCGAGCCGGCGATCACCGGCTTCTTCGGTCGCGAGGCCTTCATCGCGATCGACGACAAGGCGCAGCATAACGCGCTGCGCAACATCTGGGCGATCGCCTTTCGCCGCGACACGCTGCAGCCGCTGTCGAGCCTGATCCGCCAGATCACCAGCGATCTGCTTGATCCGCTGATCGAGCGGATGCGGGCCGGCGAGACGGTCGACATCGCCGCCGACGTCTGCCGGCTGATTCCCGCCTTCGTCATCTCGCACATGATGGGCGTCGCCGATGAGATGCAGCCATCGGTGGTCGAGTGGAGCGACGCCATGGCCAAAGCCAATTCCGGTGGCTTCGGCGACAACTATGCCGCGACGCCCGAATGGCAGGCGGGCGAGCGCGCCAAGGCGGAACTGGCAGAATTCCTCAGCGAGCAAATCCGCCATCGCCGCGATCATCCCGGCGAGGATCTGATCAGCCAGATCGTTCATGCCGAGGTCGGCAGGACGCTGTCGGAAGACGAGATCATCATCAACACGCGCCAGCTGCTCTTCGCCGGCAATGAGACGACCGCGAACTGGCTTGCGCATATCTGCCATATCCTCGGCCAGCGGCCAGAGCTGCGCGCCGAGCTTGACGGCAATCGCGATCTTCTGCCCGCGGCGCTGGAGGAAATGCTGCGTTGGGAGCCAGTGGTCCAGGTGATGCCGCGCAACGCCGTCGGCCGGATCACGCTCGAGGGGGTCGAGATGGAGGATGGCGCATCCTTCACCATGCTCTTGGGCGGCGCCAATCGCGATCCGGAGCGCTATGTCGATCCCGAAGCGCTCGACATCCACCGCGAGCCGCGCGCCAGCCTCGCTTTCGGCTATGGGCTGCACAGCTGTCTCGGCGTCACTTTGGCGCGGCTCGAAGCGGTGGCGACCACCGCCTGCCTGCTCGACAAGATGCCGGCCTATCAGATCGCCGGCCCGATCGGCTGGACCGGCTTCAATCTGCGCGGGCCGAGCCCGCTACCGATTGCTTTGGCGTGATTGAATCAATGCCCTGATCCCGGCGAGGAGTTCTCTGACATGGCAACAGCGATCGACATTGCGCCCCTGGGCGATGCGGTGGATCAGAGGCTCCACGACGATCCCTTCCTGCTGATCGCGACGCCGCGTGATTCCGCGCTGGCGCAGGATCCGAACGCGGCGGCCGGCTGGGTGAGGGATCAGGCGGAGGCGATCGAGCGCACGCTCGTGAGCCATGGCACGATTTTGCTGCGCGGCTTCGCCTTCACCTCGTCGGCCGCCTTCGACGAGGCGCTGCAGGTTTATGCATCGCTGCCCGGCGGCTATGCCGGCGGTGCCTCGCCGCGCGCCTCGATCGTGGGTCGCGTCTATGAGGCGACCAGCGCCGCGTCCGACATCCCGATCGTGCCGCATCAGGAGATGTCCTATTTGCCGCGCTGGCCGCGCAAGGTCGCCTTCTACTGCCATCTTGCGCCGGGCGCCGGCGGCGAGACGACCACCGCCTATGTGCCGCGCTTCGAAGCGACGATGGACCGGCGGTTTTACGACGCGGTCGCCGAGCGCGGGCTGATCTACCGGCGCAATTATCGCGACCGCGATCGCGGCGCCGATTTTCCGGCTTCGCTCGATTCGATCCACCGCAGCTGGCAGGACAGCTTCTACAGCGAGGATCCGGCGCGGGCCGAAGCGGTCATCGCCGATATGGGGATGGAGCATCGCTGGGAAGACGATGGCAGCGTTACCGCGGTCTATCGTTCGGAAGGGTTCACCACCCATCCGCTGACCGGCGGGCGCCACTGGTTCAATCAGCTGCAGACCTTGTACTTCACGCCGCAAAACCTGCCATCGCGCTGGGATGACTATGTCGCCTACTACGCCGACGGCCGGCCCAAGCCCTATGACATCCGCTATGGCGACGACGTCGAGATCGCGCTGGACGATGTCGTCGCGCTGCTGCCGCCGCTCGAGGCGGCGACGGTCGCGCTGCCCTGGCAGAAAGGCGACGTGATGATTCTCGACAACATCTTGGCGATGCACGGGCGCAACCCGTTCACCGGCCCACGCGACATTCAGGTCGCGCTGCTCGAATCCGGCGGTGTCTGATCGCGCGTTAGTCGCGCTCTCCCGTCAGCCTGCCGGCGTCCACAGAGTGCGGCCGTCTTCCATCGTGCTGGCGCGGCCGAGTGAGCCGATCGGCTCCGACTCTGGCGACGTCAGCATCGTCAGCGTTTGATGGTCATCGCCGGGCACATGCGCGACGAAGCGCTGCCCCTGCAGCGTGCGTGCGACGATCGTGGCGAAACGCGGCCGGCCGTCCCGACCATATGGAATGACAAAGCTCTCGATCGCGCCCGGTCCGACGTGATTGTCGAGCAGTTGCGGTGCCGGCTCGCGCGCCGCCTCGGCATCGGCGAGGACATCGTAGTCCGCGGCAAGATCGATACCGCGCGGCGCCTGCCGGCTTAGCACGATGGCGTGGTTATGCGTCGCGAAGCCGCCGTTGGCGAAGACCAGGCCGGTGCGGTCGGGCGCGCCAGCGCGCAGCTTTTCGGTCATCGCCGCGGTCGCATGCATCATGCAATTGCCGATCGGCCCGCCGCCGAAGGTCAGCCCGCCATAAGCAGTGACCGGCTTGTCAATCGGCCAGTCGAGCACGCGCCGCGCCATCTTCGGCACGGTGGGAAAGCAGCTGTAGAGTTCGACCAGATCGAGATCGGCCGCTGTGATCTCGTTGAACGCCAGCACGTTGGACAACGTCGCGATGATACTGGTCGAACGCGTATAGCCTTCACGACGAAGGTAATCGTCGGGCTCATGCGCTGCCGCCCCGCGGCCGACATAGATCAGCCGGTCTTCGGGAATGCCCAACTCCCTGGCCACCGCGAGACTGGTCATGATCACTGCCGCGCCCTGGTTCACTGCGTTGTTCGCGACCATCAGCTTCGAATAGGGAAAGCTGACCATGCGGTTGTCATCGTCGACGGTGGTGATCTGCTCTGGCGTCATCGCCTTGCGCAGCCAGGCGTTGGGATTGGCCGCGGCGACCTGCGACATGGCCGACCAGATCGCCGCGCTCTCCGCTTGGGCTTCGGCAAGGCTCTGGCCCCAGGCGGCGCGCGTCGCATTTTCGTAGAGCGGATAGACGTCGATCGGATTGACCAAACGATATTGCCGCATCAGCGGCGTTGCCAGCGCTTCTGCTGCCGCGCCGAGAATATCGGGCTGGAGTGGCTCGCCGCGTGCGGCGGCGGCCTTGGCGCGCTGGCCGGCGGTGCGCATCGCTTCACCGCCGACGGCCGCCGCCACCGCGGCGTCGCCGCGCGCGATCGCGAGAGCGGCGTCGTTGATCAGCTCGATCGGCCCTTCGCCGCCGGGAAGCACCGTTATTTCGCGGTGGCGTGGTGGATGCGGCAGGGCGGCGGCCAGCCGCTCGTGCATGTCGCGGTCGGGAAAGGAGATCTGGTCCTCGACGCCGAGCCAGTCGAGCTCGCCGAGCAGCGGATGGCCGGCATCGTCCTCCGCCGCCTTCAGCGCCGCCAGCATCAACCCAAAGGAGTCGAGGCCTTTGTCCGGATCGGCCGGCCGATCGTTGATCTGGCCGACGCCGATGATGACGGGAATGCGCTCGGACGGCAGATCGGCCATCAGGTCCTCCACACCGGTGCGCGCTTCTCGACAAAGGCAGTGGCGCCCTCGACGAGATCGGGGCTGGTCAGCAAGCGGCCGATCGAGCCCAGCTCCAGCTTGCGCAGCGCCTCGTCTTCGCGGTCCGCGGCGCTTTTGGTGAGCTGCAACACTTCGCGCACCGCCATTGGCGAATTTTCGGCGATCGCGCTTGCTAGGGCAATCGCTTCGTCGATCACTCGATCGGTCGGCACGACGCGGTTGATCAGCCCGATCTCATAGGCGCGGCGCGCATCGATCGCAGCACCTGTGGTGACCAGCTCCAGCGCCAGCGGGCGCGGCAGCACGCGGGTGATGCGGAAGGCGCCGCCGGCACCCGGGATCATGCCGCGCTTGACCTCGGGCAGGCCGAAGCTCGCCTCCTCGCCGGCGACGATCATATCGCAGGCGAGCGCGATCTCGGCGCCGCCGGCATGGGCGGGACCGTGAACCGCGGCGATCCACGGCTTCTTGCGGCTGCCATAGACGAAGCCGGCGAAGCCTGCGGTCGGCGTCATCAGCGCCGCGCCGCGGCCGGCGGCGACTTCCTTGAGATCGGCGCCGGCGCAGAAGGAGGGGCCGTTGGCGGCGACGATGCCGACGCGGATCTCGCGATCGGCCTCGACCTCGCCGACCAGCCGTTCGATCGTCTCGGCCATCGCCGCGCTGATCGCGTTGCGCGCCTTCGGCCGGTTGAGCGTCAGCCGCGCGACATGCGGCGCGGGGCGATCCAGCAGGACGATCGGTTCTTCGGGCGTGTCGCTCATGCGGAGTCCTTCTGCCAGCCGATCAGCGCGTCGAGCGCCTCGATCCGCTCGGGTGAAACCAGCAGGGGGTTGATCTCGAGCACCGCGAGATCCGGGCCGAAGCCGAGCGCGGCATCGCCGATCGCGACGATTGCATCGGCCAGCCTGTCGAGGTCGGCGGCCGCGCCGCCGCGATAGCCGGAGAGCAGCTTTGCGCCACGCAGCCTGGCGAGCAGCGCGCGGATCTCGGCGCTGCCGGCCGGCAGCGGGGTGATGGCGACATCGTCGAGCAGCTCGACCAAGGTGCCGCCGAAGCCGACGGTGATGATCGGCCCCCAGATCGGGTCACGCGAGACGCTGACCAGCAGCTCGATCCCGGCCTGGCGCATCGGCGAGACGATCACGCCGTCGAGCCTGGCATGCGGCGCGGCCTTGGCGACGTCGGCGATGAGTGCGTCGAATCCGGCGGCGACCATGTCGCGCGCGACATTCAGCCGCACGCCGCCGACTTCGGTCTTGTGGGCAATGTCGGGCGAGCTGATCTTGAGCGCAGCCGGCCCTTCGAAGCTTGCGGCGAAATTCGCTGCTTCCTTCGCGCTCCTCGCGATGCGGCCGGGGATCACCGGCACGCCAGCGGCGGCGAGCGCATCGAGCGTCGCGCGCTCGCCCGCCGGCCGGGTCGTGATCGCCGCCGGCGGCGGCGCGATGATCGGCTCGGGCGGGCGCTGATCGATCGCCTGCGACCAGAACCACAGCTTCGCCACCGCATCGAGCATCGGATTGATGCCGGTCACGGCATGCGGCAGGCCGTATTTCGCGAGCCAGCTGCGCGTATAGTCGGTCAGCGTGCGCGTCGTCGTCGCGACCAGGATCGCCGGCTTGTCGAGCTTGGCGACTTCCTCACCGATATAGGGGAGGGCGGGCGGATAGCCCTGGCCCTCGACCACCGGCACGATCACGCTGATCGCGATCAGCCCGATATCCGGTGAGGCGGCGACGATCGGGATGGTCTTGCCAAACATCGGCGGGTCGCCCATCGCCGCGCCGGTCACGTCCAACGGATTGAGCGTCGCGCCGAAGCTCGGCAGCACGTCCTTCAGCTTCTCGACGGCTTCGGGCGGGTGCGGCGGCAGCGAGACTCCGGCGACCTCGGCATAATCCGCCGCCATTGTGCAGGCGCCCCCCGAGACCGAGATGAAGCCGACGCCGGGTGCTGGCAGCGGGCCGGTCGCGGCGGCCAGGCCGGCGGTGGTGATCAACTCCTCGAGCGAGCGCACGCGCATCACGCCGAGCCGCTCGCAGATTGCGTCGAACACGCGGTCGTCGCCGACCAACGAGCCGGTGTGCGCCTTGGCGACCTCGCCGGAGAGCGCGCTGCGCCCGATCTTGAGCATGACGATCGGCTTGCGTCTGGCGCGGGCATGCTCGGCGGCGCGAATGAAGGCGGCGGGATCGCGCACCGATTCGGCGAAGACGGCGATCGCCCTGGTCGGCGCGTGATCGACCAGATAGTCGATCAGAT